>Ga0208375_1000140_pt1 | contig 113456 bp, 118 predicted proteins | sample RifOxyD1_FD_184038 | JGI IMG/M metagenome (GOLD analysis project Ga0208375, IMG submission 184038) | Soil microbial communities from Rifle, Colorado - Rifle Oxygen_injection D1 (SPAdes) | ecosystem: Environmental > Terrestrial > Deep subsurface > Rock core/Sediment | place: Rifle, Colorado... | reverse complement strand
TCCCTTCAGAGTAAGTGTTGATTTTTCTATAACTTTCACTCTTTTCATAACCTATCTATTAGATAGGTTAAGTATTTAAATTTTGTGGATTAATTTTAAAGTACTAACACTCATGCGGAGATACTATAAATTAGAAAAGATTTAAATATTAGTTCATATAATGAACTGATTAGTTCAAAATGCGAACTGATTTAATATCCTTTATTCTTAGCTCAGAAAAAAGGAAAAAGATTGTAAGAGAAATTTTAGAATATCCAAAGAGACAGTGGAGCTGCTCTTTTTTAGAAGAAAAAACCAAGTTACCCCATGCTACTGTTTATAGGACATTAGAAGGTTTAAAAGAATTAAAATTATTAAAAACCTTTAAACTAAACAAAAAAGATGTAGTTTATGAGGTTATAGAGAATAACTCAATGTTAAAAGAAATAATGAACTTGCTCAATTTTGAGCAAAATAATGCTAAAAAAATAGCAAAAGAGTTTGCTAATGAAATAAAAAAGTACAATCCGATTTCTATAATTTTATATGGATCAAGTGTCACTGGAGAAATAAGATCCAAGAGTGACATTGACATTTTAGTAATAGTTAAGGAACATAATAAGGATGAAGAAAAGAAAATTTATGATGCTGCTACGGAATTATCTCTAAGAATGAATAAAACAATTTCAGGAATGATTTTAAGTTTAAAGGAAATAAAAAAAGAAGATAATTTTATTAAGTCTGTAAAAGAAAACAAAGAGGTTTTATATGGAAAGGACCCATTTTGAACAGGCAAAAATCTGGCTGGAAAGTGCAAAGGAAATAATTCTAAAAGAAAATAGAGAAAAATATTCTGTTGGAATTGCAATGTTAATTCATTCAATAATTAAAGCTAATGATGCCTTAACTATGAAATTTCTCAATACAACTGCAAAAAGGCATGATGATGCGAGAATTCTTTTTCAGGAATTAATAAAAAGGAAATTTATTAAAGCTGAATATTCCAGTTATAAAGATATCATACAGGAAGCAATTAATAATAAAGCAAAGGCTGAATACAGGGCAGGTTATTTTAGCAAGAATGACTTTGATGACTTTTTAAGAAAAACAGAGAAGTTTATAAAAATGAGTAAAGAGGTACTAATATATGAATAAAAGAGGGATGGATCAGATTTTTACTTATATTTTTATTGTTGTTTTAATTGGATTTGTTTTGTATTTTGGATTTTTAGGTGTTGGAAAATTCATTGAATTTAATAAAGATGCTGAAATAACAAGCTTTGAAACAAATTTTGATAAAATAATTCAAAATGTTTATGCTTTGGATGTTAATTCTAAATTAGAATATTCAAAAGATTCGAGATATAAACCTTTAATTGCACCAAGAGATGTTGTTAAAATTTGTGTTGAAGAAAGCAAAGTTATTTTTAATTTTAAGGATAAAGGTAAGGATTATTTTGTTGTGAAGAATTTAAAAGGAAATGAATGTTTTGATACTACAAAAGGATTTTCTTTTGTTTTGGAAAACAAGGTTATTAACGGAGAAGTTATAGTAAATATTAAAAATGTTGAATAAAAAGGGAATGCAGTTTATCTGGATTTTTTCATTAGTTGCAGGAGTTATAATCATATTTTTGTTTACTAGTTTTGCAATGAAATATAAAGATTTACAGGAGAGGAAAACGGATTTTGAGATTGTAAATAATTTGAATAATGCTTTTCAAAAATTAGGCAATGAGGAAATTAGTGTAAGCTTAAATTTTGTAAAAGAAACGAGCATAAGATGCGGGGTAATACAAATCAAAGGTTCACCTGATTCACATAAAACAGACAAGATTATATTTGCTGGTGATAGATTAAAAGATAATACCATTGTCTGGCAATCTAATTTTAATTATCCATTTAAGATAGCTAATTTTTATTATGTTGTTGATAAAGATGCTAAATTTAATTTACAGGATGAGAGTTTATTAGAGAAAATACCTGATTCCCTGAAAAGCAATTTTAATTCATTAACTGGAAGGAAGATATTTTTTAATAAAAATTTGTATACTAAAGGAAAAGATAATTACTATGTTGACGTTAATAATAAAATAGTTGAAAATTTAGATGCTAAATACAAATATTATAATGATGAAATGTTACTTGGTATATTAATAGGAGAGAATCAAAAATGCTTACTTGATGAGATTGATAATAAGATAAAGGAGATATCCTCTTTATATTTTGAGAAAGTAGCTTCATTAAAAGATTGCGAGTATTCTAATGCTTTGAAGATATTAAATGAAATGAAAGAATTGAAAAATTTAGACGAGAACTTTGATTTATTGGAAAAAGAGAATAGAATGCTTATTGGGATGAATTGTGTTGGAATTTATTAAAAGCAAAGATTTAAATATTTGCACATAATACACATATTACACATTATGGAGGAAACATGCCAAATATAACATTATCAGTTTCTGAGGAATTGAAAAAAGAAATGGATAAAGAGAAGATAATTAACTGGAGTGCTGTAGCCAGACAAGCTATAGAACAAAGATTGAATATGTTAAAACAATTTAAGGCGTTTACAAAAGATAGCACTTTAACTGAAGAAGATGCTTTGAGAATGGGGAGAGAAGTAAGCGAAAAGGCTATGAAAAAACATAAAAAATGGAACTAGTTCTTGATGCTAATATATTATTTTCTGCTTTGATAAAAAGCAGTTCAACCCAAAATTTAATATTTAATCTTAATTGTGAATTATATTCTCCGTCATATATTTTAGATGAATTTGAAAAATATGAAACTGAATTATTAATAAAATCTGGACAGAAAAAAGAAGAATTTACAAAAATATTTAACATGCTTAAGAGCATAATAAAAATAGTACCTGAAAAAGAATATTTTCAATTTATGAAAGAAGCTGAAAAAATTTCTCCTGATTTTAAAGATATTCATTATTTTGCTTTAGCTTTGAAATTAAAATGTCCAATCTGGAGCAATGATAAAAGATTAAAAGAGCAAAATCAGGTTAAAATAGTATCAACTACTGAATTATTAAAAGAGGTTAATTATGAATAAAAAAGGTGAAATGCAAATGTATGAAACCATTTTGGTTTTATTTGTATTCTTTATAATTATAGGGATATTATTAATTGTATTTAACAGATATAATGCTGGTTCAATTCAAGAAATGAATTATAAGTTTGATAGAGATAGGGCTTTTAATCTATTAGTTAGCTTGCCTGGTTCAGAATATATGGATTATACTTATTTAGGAAGTTCAAAAGGTGTAATTGACAGCTCTAAGTTATTGGGAATTAATCTTGGATTAAGGAATATGGAAATTATTGTTTCTGAGTATTCTAATAGAACAATAAGATGCTCTAAAGGTAATTATCCTAATTGCAATGAGTATTTAGTTAATAGCAATATACCTAAAAAAGTAAGTAGCAAGCAAGAGATTAGCAGGTCTGTTTTGATTTATAATCCATTTACTAAGATGAATAATCCTGGAAAAATTATGGTTAGGTGGTATAGCTAAAATGAAAAGAAAGGGACAGGTAGAAACAGTAGGATTAGTTATAATAGTTGTTTTACTTGTTGTTATTGGGTTGTTTATATTAAAAGCATCTTTAGTTCCTGATGAAGATAGTTTTGATAATGAATATTTAAGCTTGAAGGCTAATTCTTTAAGAGAAACTATAATGGAAAGCAGTTTATGCAATATACAAGTTAAAGATGAGATTACTAATTGCCAGTTTAATTATACTTCTTGTTTAAAAGACTGTAAGGAACTTGAAGGATTTATATTTAAGATTATTAATAATAGTGTAGAGAAGAATATTGATTATTATTTTACTGCTTCTGGACAAAATCTTAATATGAAGATAGGCAAAGAATGCAAAAATTCAATAAGTTCTTCATTGCAACCAATTGCTTCAACTGACATTAAAGTCAAAATTGATGTTTGCAGGTAAGGGCTCCGCCCTTCACGAACCTGAAAAGATGCCCTTTATGAACCTGCCAAATATTGTTCCGCCCTTCACGAACCCGATACGAACCTGCATTAAAGAAAAAGCGAATTGACCTGCGCTAAGAAAATTCATGAACCTGCTAAATAAATAAGGTTACATTCTTCTATATCTTACCTGAATTTTGTAGTTACTTTTGATAAATGAAAATGAAAGATATGTTTTAAGATTTGCCTTTATAGAGCTTGTAGCTATGAAATTTTAATGAATTCTGTTAAAACAAATTAGGAAAAGTGGGAAAACTTTATAAACGAAAGCCAGAGATAGGTTAGATATCATATAGACAGAAGAGTCTATAATAATAAACCCAGCAATGGGGAAACACATGGAGGTGTGTTATAAATGCAAAGTATAAAAAATATTATTAGGAAAATTGGTGCTGTTTCAGCAGGTGCCGCATTTGTTGGTGCAACAATGATGGGTGCTATGGCAGCAACATTGGATACATATCCAGCTCCATTCGTAAGCAATGGTGCATACAATAGTAGTTTAGCTGTTATCCACAGTGCAAATGGATTAGATCAAGCTGCAGCTATGAGTGTTGTTGCTGGATTGAAGACAGCTGTTACACCTGCAGTTGCGGGAACTGTTTCTGTAAGTGGAGACGCATTTTTGTTGGATAAGAGTTCAAATCATTTAAGTTTTAATGATTATGTATCAGATTTACATACAAACTTAGATCATTCTGATTTGCGAACAATATTAAAGAAAGAAGATTTTTCAGATACTAAGGGAACTAATTCTCTTACAACAACATATACACAAAAATTGTATCTTTATCCAAATACCCTACAACTTATCAATGATAGAGATACATTAAGCAGTAATGATGCGATGGGTGATTACTTATATGTAAGTAAATCAAGTTCTGCATCATTGTATTTATACAATTTTGATATGGACTCTACAGATACATTAGCTAATGCTGCTGATATTGAAGGTGTAGACATTAATGTCTTAGGAAAACCATATACAATTGTTGATGCAACTGTAAGTTCTACAGGTAACCTTACTAAATTTGTAATGTTAGCTGGTGGGGCTGCAAAAGGTACTATTGTTAAAGGCGGAACTCCATTAAATGGTGTAACTGTAACCTCTGTAAGTTCTGATGGAACAAAATGTCAGATTGAATATGCTGGCGCTACTTATTTATTAGATAAAGGTGCTACTAAAAAGATGTCTGATGGAACTATTGTTGGTATAACTGATGTATTTGCAACTGGTTTAACAGGTGGTTCTGATTCCTGTGAAATTGTTGTAGGTGCTAATAAGGTTGAAATTGAAGAAGGAAAGAAAGTCAAAGTTAATGAAGTTGAAATAAGTGACACTGTTGCACATATTGGTAATGGTGGATTTGATATGTGGAATGTAACTTATACACCAAATGAAAAAAAATACTTGAAAGCAGGAGAAGAATATAAAGACCCTGTTTTTGGAGCATTTAAATTTGTATTTGGTGGAGTGACTTCTGAAAGTGCATTAGTTGATAATATTAAAGTTGAATCAACTAGCAGTTCATTTACTCTTTCAACCCCAACTAATGGTGGAAGTTTAGACAAATTTGTATTCTGTTACAGAAATGATACTAATCAACTCTTATTAGGAGAAGATGCAGACAATCAGTTTGTTGTAGAAAATGGAGCAAATTTATCAAATGCAAGTGTGGGTGAAGGAACAGATATAACTGATTTAGAAGGAACTAGATTCTTGTATACCTTTGGTACTGTTGCAAATGCAGATTCACACATAATAGAGATTGTGGATATTGATACTGCAAATAATGAAACAGACTTTATAGTAGTAGATACAGGAACACCTTACACTAATGTAGACTATACGCCAGAAACAGCTTCAGCATTTACGTTCATGGATAATTCATTTAGCCTGAACATTTCAAATAAATACGGCAATATAGGATTTACAAGCATTAATGATAATGGTGGTTCATTGTACACTAAAAACGGTGCTAATATTACATTTAGAACCGCTGATGATATGCAAATTGCACAAGGTGTATTTAATGCATCGACTATGTACAACAAACTTGCAAGAAACTGTAATATTAGTGTTACAGAAGGAGATACTACAACTTCAAAAGAAACAGCTACTAGATTAATGGCTGATGGTGGTAATGGTGGACTAAATTCCTCAGTCAGAATAGAACTTGACTATGATGGAACTTATACAAAAATTGCAGCATCTGCATCTAACCTAAGCAGTAGTTTACAAAAGAGAGACAAAACAGAAACCTATGAAAAGATGGGAAGAAGCCACTTTGGTACTTTAATAGAAACATATGACGAGCATAAAAGCAATGATTATGTATACCTAACATATCCTGAAAAGATAATGTATGGTAAGGTATGGATAACACCAATAAGTGCAACTGTAAGTGGTGGAGCTAGTGGAACAGTAGCTGATCCAACCATATTAAAAGATACAGACGTAGCTGATGCAAGCATATACAATGCAATTGTTGTAGGTGGACCTTGTGCAAACACAGTAGCTGCTAAATTATTAGGTGTAGACGGAACTTACCCAACTTGTAGTGCAAATTACAAATCAGGCGAAGCAACTATTGTTATGAAAGACAACGGTGCAAAAGTAGCTATGATTGTAGCTGGTTGGGAAAAGGAAGAAACTGCAACCGCAGCAAAAGTATTGGAAAGTTACAAAGCTAATGCAGCTAACTTGAAGGGAACTTCAGTAACTGTAACTGGCTCAGTATCAAGTCCAACAGTTGTTGCATAAACAAATAGAAAAGATATTTTCTTTTCTTCTTTTTTTATTTTTAATTCTGATTCTTTGTTTTTATTTTAGGATGTTCATGAAGGACTTTTCCATGTTTGTAAAGGGTGTCAAACCCTTACTTTCAAAATGCTTTTAAATTCCAATTTTAGATTTATTTTATGAAACAAAAAACTGTGAAAATAATATGGGCTGTTTTTATTTTAGTTATTATGGTGAGTAGTGTTATTGGATTTATGTATCAACCTGAAAATACTAATGAAGTTAATGATGGTTCTGTAAATTATAATGGATTTAAATTTATTAATAACAATGGTTATTGGGTATTAGAAAAAGATGGGCAAAGCTATTATTTTACTAATCTGCCTGATGATGTTAAAAGCATAGAGATACCTCAAATTTCTATTAATAATCAAAAGCAGTATTTCTTATATGATTACAAAGATTTGCAGAATAATCTAGGTATAGTAAGTGGAAAACTTAGATTAGTTTTAAACAATAAAGGTGTAACTGTTGTAGATGCATGCATTAAAGAAGAAAATTGTCCTAATGACTGGCCTGTAAAAGACTGTACTAATGATGGATTTTATTTTAAAATAAGCAATCAAAGCAGGGTATATAAGGATGATAAGTGTTATGTTTTAGAAGGAAGCTTAACAGATATAAATAAAGAGGTTGACAAAATAAATTATATAATTTTGGGGGTTTTTGGAGAATGAAAGAAAAGACAATAAATGGAATATTGATATTTTTAGTTGTTATATTTATAGGAGCTTTAATATTTTATGCTGTTGATTATTATAATGGAAAAACACAAGTAAATGAAACTGCTTTTTATTTAGAAAATGGAGCTGTTTGCTCTGATAAAAATGTTATAAATGAAGGCAAGTTTAGATTTTGCAACATAAGCACTGAAAAAATTTCATTGTATGATTTGGAATATCCTGGAAATGAGTATAGAATATTATACAATTTTAGAAATTTACCTGAACAATTAGAGTATATTAAAGTTGAACAAGGAATTGGTTATCCTTTACTAAAACCAGAGACTTATAATTCTCAAACAGGACAAGGTGAAGTAAAAGAAAAACTTTACTTAAGTGTTCCATCAAATTTTACTTATTTTGAAACTATATTTAGTGTTCAATCTTTAAGTTTTTTAATGGGCCAATCTTCAACTGGAATTTATAAAATGGACTGGCAGCTTGCTTATTCTGGAGATTATAATGGGAGTGAGTATCCAATAAAATCATGTAAAGATGCTAATAATAACACTGCTGTAATTGAGTTTAGAAGAGGAGAAACTACCCAGATTAAGATTGAAGATAATTGTATTGTAGCTTATGGGAAGGATGAAGAAGAATTAACTAAAGTGTCAGAAAAATTAAGATATGCCTTATTGGGCGTTATAAAAAGTGGTTAAAATATTAGTGGGATGTCCTACTTCAGACAGGAAAAAATACTGTCTGAAAGAGTATCTCGAATCTATTAAAAGCCTTTCTTTTCCTTCTTATGATGTTTTAATTGTGGATAATTCTGAAACAGATGAATATTATAATGAAATTAAAAAAGAGTTGCCTTGCATTAAAAGCAAATTTTATGAAGCTGCTAGAAAAAGCATTGTCGAAAGCAGAAACATATTAAGAGAGAAAGTTTTGAATGAAGGTTATGATTATTTTCTTTCTTTAGAACAGGATGTTATTCCGCCTAAAGATGTTATTGAAAGACTATTGAAGACAGGAAATAAAGTTGTTTCTGGATTATACTTTTACATAGTTGATAATGAATTAATGCCTATGGCTTGGGGAAGAGTTGATGATAAACATGCATTAAGATTAGGATTAAAAGATGTTGAAGAGGATAAATTAATTGAAGTTATTACTGCTGGATTAGGATGTATATTAATACATAGAAGTGTATTGGAAAAAGTTAAATTTAGATATGTTGAAGAGAAAAAACCATTTGATGATGTATGGTTTTGTGAAGATGTAAGAGAGAGTAAAGAGAACGTTTATTTAGATACTTCTGTGAAATGCAAGCATTTGATAAAAAACTGGTCTTGGGATAATATTAAAAAGTAGTTCTTTTTTATTTTTATATGCCGAGATCGCATAACCTGGTAGTGCGCCAGCCTTGAGTGAAGCTTTTTTCTTTAGAAAAGAAAAAATCTTCAATAAAAAAGAAACTAAGAATGGAAAACATTCTTGGAAGACAGCTGGTTTCCGAAAGGATATCTGGGTTCAAAAGAAGCCTTTTCTTGTAAGAAAAGCCTTCAGGGAAAAGAACACCCTGAAGAAAGAAAAGGAACTGAAAGTCCCAGTCTCGGCGTACTTTTTCTTTCTAAAGAAAGAAAACCTACACTAAAAGAAAGACGAAGAAAAAACCTACACTGAAAATGGAAATATTAAAGAAAAACTGGTTTGATAAACATAAAAGATGGAATGGTTTTTTTGCTAAAATATTAAGATTTGAAAATGATAATGAATTGGCATTGCAATATATAAAAAATGAGTTTAATATTCTTGATTTTGGGTGTGGAGACTGCACAACATTTGATATTATCAGAAGAAAATATCAAGAGGCACATTTAACTGGTTTTGAAATTGATAAAAGGGCTGTGAATATAGCTAAAAATAAAGGATATAATGTTTATACCTCTTTAAAAGATATTAATCATATTGAAAATAAATTTGATTGTATTTTGATGCTTCAAGTTATAGAACATCTAAAAAAGCATCAGATATATGAATTTTTTGATTTTACCAAGAAACATCTCAAGAAAGATGGAATTATTATTGTTTCTTCTGTAAATACACGAGAGTTTTTTTCATTAAGAGATTTTTGGGATAATATTGACCATAAATATCCTATTTCATTAAAAGCTATAAATCAATTATGCCAGATTTATAATTATAAACAATTAAAAATAATAAAAAAATGCCCAAGATTAAATCCATTCAAGATATTAATCAATATAATGCTTGGAGACGATATCTATACTGGATGGTTTGTAGTATTAAAAAAAGAAAAATGAAAACAATAATAGCTTCTGGTTATTTTGACCCCATTCATGCTGGGCATGTTGAATATTTGAAAAAAGCCAAAAATTTAGGAGATAAACTCATTGTTATTGTAAATAATGATAAGCAGGCAATATTAAAAAAAGGCTATTTCTTTATGCCTGCTGAAGACAGGATAAAGATAATAAAAGCTTTAGTTCATGTTGATGAAGCTGTTATTTCTATGGATGAGGATTCGACTGTTTGCAATACATTAGAAATGCTATTCAATAAATATGATAACTGCGTGCTTGCAAAGGGCGGAGACAGGTTTGCTAATGAAATTCCTGAAGCTAAAATATGCCTAAAATATAATGTCCCTATAATAGATGGATTAGGAGAGAAAATAAGATCTAGTTCTGAACTTGTTAAAGAATATAATTATAAGCTTTCTTTAAAAAATAAAGCTTAAGCAAAGAAAATAATTCTTAATTAGAAAATAAGAAATTAAAATAAAAAGAAAAAAAGAATTACTTCTTTTTCATAACAAAGAAGTAAACACCTGCTCCAATTATTACAATTGCTAAAACAATCCATAACCAGGTTAATGATGTTCCTGTTTCTGTTGTTGAAGGTGTTGTTGGAGTTGTAGGCTCTGTTGTTGTAGTTGTTACTGCTAATGACTTGAATTTTAAGTTTGCTACACCACTTGTTATGCTATCTAAGGTTACTGACAAGTCATTTTTACCATCTGCATCAACATCAACTTCCTTTGTTTCACCAACAGTTAATTCAACATCTATTGGGTCAGAGCTTATTGTTACTACAACACTAGTTTCTGTAATTGATTTTATTACTGCACTATGAGAAGCTCCTGCTACACTAAATGTTGCTGTACTTCCTGAAGACATTGTAACTGCTGCTGATGCTGATGTATCCAAATTACCAACCTCTTTTGATTGTCCTGCTGGAATATTAGCTTCTATTGTTGGAAGAGCTGTTCCTCCACTGCTACCACCAGAACTTCCACCAGTACCCGAATTAGTTGTAGGCATACTTACTGTTAATACAGAAACAGATGACTCTTGTGCATTGCTTAAATCATCGTTAGCATTGCATTTTATATCATATTTACCTGCATCTGCTGGTGTAAATGTAGCTGTTGTTGCTGAATAACTGCTATCTAATGTTTGGTGTTTATACGAATAAGTATATGTTAATGAAGAGTCGATGTTATCTGATGAAGCACATGCTAATGTTATTGAATTAGGTCTCGTTGCTGTTGATGATGATAAAGTCAATGTTGGTGTTGTTGGTTTGATTGTATCATTTACAAAGAAGCTTTTGTTGCCTATTCCACCAAAGAAAGTGGCTGTTGAATAGTTTGTATTAGCTGCATCATCCCAACATGTTAGATTATAGGCGTGCCATCCTGCCTGCAATCCTGTAACATTAACATATTCTCTTGTTCCATTGTAAACAGTTCTTGAGGTATTTTTAACAACATTATCAACAGATACATTACAGGAAATTGTGCTGTTTATGTTATCAAAAACAATATATGAAAACATTATTGTTGCATTATTAGTAACAGCTCCTCCATTTGAAATGTTTACTGTTTCATTAGTTATGGATGAAACTGTTGTCGAATGGACGGTCATATTATTACCATTATTACCAGCTCTAAATATACCGTATGGGGCTAATGTATCATTCACAAAAAATCCTCTTGTCTTGATTATAGATGTATTTGTATGTGCTGCCTGATCTGTACATGATAAATTCCAATAATGCCAGCCATAATTTAATCCATAGGTGTCCAGTGTTGTTCTTGTTGAATTTATTACAGCATTTGTTGATGTATTTCTAGTAATGCTATCTACTATTACGCTACAAGAAAATGGTTTACTTTTTACACCATCATTTACTGAAAAAGAAAACCTTACTGTTGCATTATTCATTAGAGCTGTACCATTTGTAGCATTTGTTACTGAACTTGCTCCTGCTGCAGCATCTGTAGCCTGGACTATTGCAGTGACATTGTTTCCTGCACCTGATGCATATTCTTGACTTTCATTAACTAAAGCAAATGGTGGATATCTGTCTAAGGTAATATTAAATGCTTTTACAAGTTCACTTGAAACAGATGCAATGTATGAGGAATAGTTTGAGACATTTACTGTTAAATTGTAAACTCCATCGGGGACATTCCATAATGATGTATCATTAGTAGCTTTAGTAGCATTAGTACCATTACCAACAGTATTATTAAATGCAAAATTGTAAAAAAGCCCTGAATTATAAATATCTATTAAAGACCAGTTACTTATATTTATTTCAGTAGTTGAAATTGAAATGCTAAAAGTGTAGATACCAGCAGTTGTTATGTTGCTATAATTTAAAGGAGCAGTTATATTTATTCCTGCTACAGTAAGTGCACCTTGATCTGCCATTGTAAAATATGCCCCTATTAATAAAATAACAATAAATAGAAAAATGTTTAATACTCTTTTTTTGTCCATTATGATAATCCCTCCTTTTAAGATTATTAGTTTATGAATAATATTCAAAATGTTTTATATATAAATATTTCTATTAAATAAAAAAGCAATTAACTTCTTTAAAGTAGTTATGATTTTATGAGAAACATTAATTATTTAAATCTGTAAATTTGATTTATAACATGATTGTTATAACTATACCTGCTTACAATGAAGAAAAAAGCTTGGGAAATGTAATTAAAGAAATTAGAAAAATAATGGATAAAACTAAAGAGGATTATAAAATTTTGGTTGTTGATGATGGAAGCAAAGATAAAACAGTTGAAATTGCTAAAAAAAATAATGCTATTGTAAAATCAAATAAAATAAATTTAGGATTAGCTTTAACATTCCAAAGAGAGATGAAAGAATGTTTGGACTTAAATGCAGACATTATAGTACATACTGATGCAGATGGCCAATATCCTGCTGAGTACATACCCTCATTAATTAATAGAGTAAAAGATGGTTATGATTTAGTTCTTGGAAGCAGATTTGAAAAAGGAAAATATGAAGGAAGTTTTATTAAGAAATTAGGAAACAAAGCTTTTGCTAAGGTTTTTACTAATTTATTAAAAACAAAAGTTACTGATACTACCACAGGTTTCAGGGCTTTTAATAAAGAAGTTGCTAAGTTACAGATAATTAATACATTTACTTATACTCAGGAGCAATTAATTAGGGCTGCTAAATCTAATATGAGTATTGCCGAGGTTCCAATAACAACAAGAAAAACAAGAGAAAGTAGATTATTCAAAAATCCATTGGATTATGCAATAAAGGCGTGGATTAATATTTTAAGAATAGAAAGAGATTTCAATCCTATAAAATTTTTTGGAAGCATAGGTGCATTTTTTTTGCTTATTGGCGTAATGATAGGATTGTATTTTGTCATGCTTCAGTTGACTACAGGCATACATGGGCATACTGCATTAATGTTCTTAATGCTGATTTTAATTTTTACAGGAATACAAATAATATTATTTGGATTTTTGGCTGACATGAGGAACTAATATGAAATTTTTTCAATTTATTAAATTAGCAAGAAAGAGATTAGTTGGATTCAAAAAAGGAGAACAAAACAATTATGTTGAGTTTCAGGAATTTCAAGCTAAAGAAATTTTAAATGAATTAAGAAAAAGAAAAATTGATTTATCAAAAATGAATGTTTTGGAATTGGGCGTTGGCAGCGGAGGATATTCTATTATATTCAAAGAAAACAGCAATGACCTAACTATCAATGATATAGGCAGACCTTATATCCTTAATGTTGACCCTAGTATAAAATTTAAGATGTTTGATGTGACAAAAAAATTTCCTTTAGAAGACAATTCTTTTGATTTTGTTTTTTGCTGTTCACTAATTGAGCATATTCCTAAACCTGACATGGTTATTAAAGAAATTCGAAGAGTTTTGAAACCCAAGGGTTATTTGTACATGAGTTTTCCACCATTTTATTCTCCTGTTGGAGGACATTTTTTGAAACCATTTCATTTACTTGGAGAAAAGTTATGCTTAAAAATATACAACTGGCTGAAAAAAGACAATATCAAAAGTTTTGCAACAATGTACGACCGAAATTACGGAAATTATGGGTTACACAGGACCACAATAAGAAAAGCTAAAAAAATGCTAAAAGACAATGAGTTTATAATTTCAAGCACATGGACTAGATTTTCTCCAGTAAATACAGCAAAGATTCCATTCTTAAATGAAATTATAACCTGGCACGTATGCTTTTTAGGAAAAAATCAAAAATGATTATTTAATCCATGATTTAATTTCATAATAAATCAAAAGTATGCCACCTAAAACATACCTTGTTGCTGTAATTAATAAAAAAACAGTTGCTGAAACATTTGCATCTATTCCAACCTGAGTTAACATGAAAAAACCACTTGTTTCTCTTATGCCTAATCCTGCTATTGTAATTGGGATAAAAGACAATAATGCACTTGTTGCAATTATAATGCTTAATGTTAGAAAAGAAATATTTACATTTAATAAAATTAAAACAACATAAAAACTTATGAAATAGATTACCCACTTTAAGATTGTTAGAACAATATTTATTAAAATTGCTTCTGGATTTTTCTTGAAGATTAAATAAGTTTCTTCTAAAATTTTAGAGAATTTCTCGCGGTATTTTTTAAAAATGAATTTGGAAAACAGGATTCTGCCTTTTTTTGTGAAAAATAAGAAAATTGTTAAAAAAATAATAATTAAAACTAAAAGAGTAAATATTAATGCTATATCTCTTTTAAGAAAAATGAAAAAACCAAATATTGACAATAGTGCAAGAAAACTAAATGAAACAAATTTGTCTAAAAAAGCAATTGTTACTGCTGTTGAAGTGCTTAAACCTTCTTTTTTTAATAAATAAACAATACTTAGTTCTCCTAATTTTCCTGGAAGAACCAAACCATAAATTATACTTTGTAAATTTAGCTTTACTATCTTCCAGAATGGTATAATTATGTTAAATGCTCTTATAAAAAAATGAACTGTAATTCCATTCATGAACCAGACTAAAAAACAAAAGAAGAAAAGTAAAGGTATTAAAACTGGATTTGTGTTCGTTACGATTTCTAATACTTTTTTAAAATCTACAAGATAAACTAAATAAGACAAAAGAAAAAGACTAAATGCAATTTTTAAAAATAGCTTTATATTCATAAACGATAAGAAGAAAGTTGAATTAAATAACTTTCTATCTTTCAGCAACAACTTCTTTTTTAAAAACCATATTAAAAAGTAATTTGGGATTTTTTAAAACATTTTTAATCATTAAACCAATATTACCTTGCCTTAAATCTCTCTTTATTTTTTGCCATTTGAAATATTTTAACTTTTTCCTTCCTTCTAAAAATATTTCCTTGAATTTTTCTTTGTTTATAGAATCATCCAACATTAAAGGATTATCAATATTCTGATGTGAAAGCAAATTCCAGTCCATGTTGTAATCATCAACTTTTTTTCTTTCTTTTGCTATTTCCCACATTTTGGTTGATGGAAAAGGAGTCATTATGAATGTCCAGATATTGTCTACATTTATTTTAACAAAATAATCAATTAATTCGAGACTTTTTTGCATATCTTCAATTGTTTCATTCGGGCTGCCAAAAATCAAAGAACCATTTACCAGAAAGCCATAATCTTTACATAACTTAGCTGCTTTTCTGTTTTTTTCAGCACTTAATGATTCATCATTTTTTAAATATTTAAGCATTTTATCTGAACCTGATTCAAACCCAAAACCAACATAGATTACATTCAATTCTTTCATTAGACTGCAAATTTCATCGTCAATAAGATTAACTCTTGCCTGAACAGCAAAAGTTATGTTATTTAGAATATTCTTATTTTTTAATAATGTAATTATATCTTTTAATCTTTCTTTGTTTATAGTAAATAAATCATCCCAGACATCAAAATGCCTTGCATTGTAGTTTTTATAAAAGTCTTCTATTTCCCGAACTACTTTTTCAGCTGGATGAAACCTGACTTTTTGCCAAAATATTTTAGTAGAACAAAATACGCAATTATAGGGGCAGCCTCTGCTCGTTATTATATAAGCTGAAACTCCTTTTTTGCCATTATGCATGATTCTTGAATTAAAATAATTTTTATTGATGAAGGACTTATCCATTACAGACAGATTATTCAAGTCAAACAATTCTCTTTTTTCGGTAATTTTAACCTGATTAGTTTCATGAAAAACCAAGCCTTTTATTTTTTTTAAGTTTTCATTTTTTAATGATTTTTCTTTTTCATACAAATTTAGAATTTCCAGAAGAGTTTCCTCGCCCTCACCTATTATTCCCAATGTAAAATTTTTATCAAGAGAAGTAGGCAGGGTTGAAATATGAACCCCTCCAATAATTATTGGAATAGAACTTTTAGTTTGATTATTAATTTTTTCTGCAAGACTTATTGCTTTTTGATAATCAATGGTCATAGAACTCATCCCAATTATATCTGGTTTCAACTCAATTATTTTTTCAAAAACAGGCTCATCAAAATTAGAATCTAATATTGTTAAGTCTATATTAAATTTGCAGTTATTTTTTAAATAAGTGGCTAAATAAACCAAACCAATTGGAAAAGCATCTCCCCTATTATAGTTTAAACTAACCAGGCATAGTTTCATAAAATTTAACTTAAGCTTGAATTTATAAAGGTTTCATAATTTTTCACTTTAATTTCACAAACTATTTAAATATTAAAAAAAAAGTGATTTTTATGATAAACCTGATTGTTACTGGAACTTGCATAACCTTGTGGATATTTTTGATATCTTTTCTTATAATGTACAAAATGATTGGGGGAGATAATAATGTATAATACACAAGAAATTAGAAAATTAACTCATGTGCCTCAATCATTAATAAACATAATATTCTCTGAGTTGGCTGTTTATGCTACTTGGTTTTTTGCAAATTTTACTTATTTTATTACTCCAAATATGGTGTCTTTAATCTCTCTAGGATTTTATATTTATGGTGCATGGTTGTTTTTCAAAGGAAGTTTTATTTGGGGTGTAGCATTTATTGTTTTAAGAAATATTTTAGATGAAGTTGATGGTAGACTAGCTAGATTAACAAACAGAACAAGCAAAATTGGGCATTTATTTGATGCTATTCCTAATTATATAGGTACAATAGCAGTATTTGTAGCATTTTTCTTTAATAAAAATGAATTGTTTTTAAAAATGCTACTTCCTTTTTTTATATTAATGTATTTTTTGTATCCATTACAGAACTTAACAATAAGATTACTATTAAATAAAACAAGAAAAAGGAAATATCAAAGTTTATTGTGCTATCAAGATGCAAGAATTGTTGCATTTGTTATTCTACCTTTAGTTTATGTAGGATTGCCTGCTAATTTTTACATAAATGAAGTTTTATCTTTATTTATGATCACTATAGTAATAGGAGCATCACAATTCTTTTGGATGATTTATTTCTTAAAAGACTTTAAAGAAAAATTTAATCCTGATAAAACAGTAAAAACACTTCAATAATTAAAAACAATAAAGCATTTAAATGTTCAAAATTCGTTTTTTATATGAGAGTTTTACTTATACAAACAAGTGAAAGAGAAGGATATGGTAGGATGAAAGGATTAGTAGTTGCTGCTGTTCCTTTGGGAATATTATACATTGCCTCTGCTATAAGAGAAAAAAGAAAAGATTATGTTAAGATTTTAGATTTACAGGTTGTTGATAAACCCCTTGATCAATTGAATATTTTAAAAGAAGAATGGGATGTTGTTGGAATAACTGCTATGTCTATGATGTTTAAAAATGCAAGAAACATTGCAGAATATATAAAGAAGATACATCCTGATACTATTACTATTTTGGGCGGTTCACATGCAACTTCAGCTCCTTTTGAAGATTTAGAAAAGGCTAATGAATTTGATTATTTGGTAATAGGGGAAGGAGAAGAAACAATTGTTGAACTTCTTAATACAATAGAAAAAAATGAGTCTATTACTAAATTAGAAGGAATTGCTTATTGGAAGGATAAATTAATTAAAAATCCCCTGAGAAAGTTGATAAATGATTTAGATAGTCTTCAATTTCCTGCTTATGATTTAGTAAATATAAATGATTATTCGCATCCCGTACAATTAAGAAAACCAATGGCTTTAATGCTTACAAGCAGAGGATGCCCTGGAATGTGCACATTTTGCTCAAAAAGTGTTTTTGGAAGAACATTAAGATTGAGAAGTGCCAAAAATGTATGTGATGAAATTGAAATGTTGATTAAAAATTATGGTGTAAAAGAAATAAGGTTTGTTGATGAATCTTTTACTGTAATAAAAAGCCATGTTGATGAAGTTTGCAAGGAGATAATTAAAAGAAAAATAAACATTGCATGGGTATGCAGCTTAAGGGCTGATAAAAATGATTTGGAAACATTTAAGCTTATGAAAAAAGCAGGATGCTATGCAGTTAATATTGGTGCTGAATCTGGAAACCAGGATATGCTCTATTGCATAAAAAAAATGGTTACTTTGCAACAAATAAAAGAAACTGTTGAAAGAGCTCATAAAACCGGATTAAAAACATTAACTTATTTTATAATTGGATTTCCAAATGACACTAAAGAAACAATAATGGATACTATTAATTTTGCAAGATCTATAAAAAGCGATGTTGTTAAATTTGGAATTTTTACACCTTTGCCGGGTTCTGAATTATTTAATAAGCTTAGAAGCGAAAAGAGATTGTTTCATTATGACTGGAACAAATATCAGTTCCATAATGATCCGGTTTACAATTTGGATTATTTAACGCATAAAGAATTATTTAAATTATATAAAAAAGCATACTTTGTAGTTTACACTAATCCGTCAATGATTTGGAGAAACATAAAAAGAACATTAAGCAGTTTTGTTACATTCAGGCATAATTTGCATGTTGGATTTACTATGGTTAAGATGCTTTTGAAGAAAGATTAGATAAAACCATATCTTGATATTTCCTGCTCTGTTAATTTTCCTTCTGTTAATTGTTTTACTCTTTCACAAGTTCTTAAGACTCTGGAAGCCCTGATTGCATTGCCCTAATAAAAGAAGTATTTTGATTATATTCAGGATCATTAGCATATCTGTTTTTAACATCTGCTATTCTTTCCTGAATAGAGACTCTTTTGCTATTTATGTTGCTAAGTTCAGAATAAATTACTATGAACTCTTGCCAGGTTCTTGGAAGCAATAATAAAGGATCTATTGGTTTTAATTTTGCTTTTGTTATTGAATTTTCTGCATCTTCATATTGTTCTGCTACAAGATAATGTGGTCTAAACATTTGTGCAATTCTGTAAATAGTTGCTAATGAATCAGCGACATTTTCTTTAATGCCTTCATCTTCAATATAAGATGCTCCAATTAATTCATGAAACACCTGAGTTTTATCTGATAAAGGCCTTCCAATATCATGCAAGCCTGCTGCTAATGCTACTTCTTCTTTGCTTAATTTTAACCTTAAACCAGGATATCTTGAAAAAGATGCATCAACAACTTCACCTGCAATGTCATAAGTGTCTCCTAAATGAAGCAAAAATCCTTCTGGAGAATTCAAAATATCTGGATGTTTTTCAATTAATTTTTTTGCTAAATCCAAACATCCATTTTTATTCATTAATCTTGCCATTTTAATTTAACTTCATTCTAATGATTGTAACATTAAATCTCTTACAAATTCTACATCGTCTCTTGGATAAAATTCAGAAAGCCTGTCTGTGTTTTGTTTTAAGTTTAATCCTCTTAAAATTCTGTCATGAATATCTGTTCTTCCTAATTCTCTTGTTTGATTTGTAATTAATCTTTTTACTACTACAAATTCTTCATCTGGATTTTTTTTAGTATAAAATATATTTTCTTTAGATTGGACATAACCTCTTTCTAATTCTCCAAGTTCTGCTGATTTTATAGCTGTGTAATAATCTGTTGCAAATCCTCTTAAGTCTACTGATTGAGATGCTCTAACAACACATCCTGTTAATTCTGGATAAGAAGGGTGAGAAAAGTTTATTATGTATAAACCAGAAGTGCTTTCTCCTATTTCGTGATAAGCAGGAGTTACGTTTGTTTTTTGCTCCCCTGTTCTTAATTTTTCACTTCCAATTATTAATGAATGAAATAATTCATGAATTACTCTTAAATCGCTATTTCTTGGACTTGTTGCTAAAACAACAGGAATATCTCTGGAGCCTGTTGCATATAGTGATTTGTTAGTTTCAACTCTTTCAGCAAACTCTGCTAATTGATTTAATGCATCTTGGGTGTTAATAGCATATTGGTCTAAATCAGCACTTATTACAAGACTAGAGTCTCCTGTAACTGGAGAAAAAGTTGGATTAAATAAAATCTGCCTATAGCTTGTTCCAGGACCTCTGTTTTTTGGGTCATATAAAAACCAAATATCTGGCAACTCGACTAATTTTACTTCAGCAATTAAATCCTTATCTAAATTTTCATCAACTGCTAATTTTAAGCCAAATTGAAAACCGAGGTTATGAGTATTAGAAATATCTATAGCGCTGTTAATGTTAACAATGCCTTTTTGATATTCATCAAAAGTTTCTTTTCCATTAATATAATGCTTTAATATTAGGTATCTTACCATGTTTTTTAATGGAAATAAAGTTTTATAAACCTTTTCTTTATTACTACTTACTAGTTATGATATTTTAGATATAAGAAAGATATATAAAATTGAGTAATGGATAATTATTAGGGATTATTGATTCAATAAATGTGGAAAAATGAAAAAAATTTATGTTGGAATGAGTGCGGATTTGATTCATCCAGGGCATTTGAATATTATTAATGTTGCAAAAAGTCTTGGAGAAGTAACTGTTGGGTTATTGACTGATAGGGCAATAGCAAGCTACAAAAGACTTCCTTTTTTATCTTATGAGCAAAGAAAAATCATTGTTGAAAACCTAAAAGGGGTTGATAATGTTATTGCACAAGAAACATTAGATTATGTTCCTAATTTAAAAAAATTAAAACCAGATTATGTTGTTCATGGAGATGATTGGAAAACAGGTGTACAAAAAGAAGTCAGGCAAAGAGTAATTGATGCTTTAAATGAGTGGGGTGGCAAATTAATTGAACCAGAATATACTCCTGGAATATCTTCTACACAATTAAATCAAGGATTAAAAGAAATTGGTACAACTCCTGAAATTAGAATGAAGAGATTAAGGAGATTGCTTGAAGCAAAAGATATTGTGAGAATAATGGAAGCTCATAGTGGTTTGACAGGATTAATTGTTGAACATACTAAAGTAAAACAAGAAGGCAAAAATAAAGAATTTGATGGAATCTGGATAAGCAGTTTAACTGATTCAACTGTAAAAGGAAAGCCTGATATTGAATTCGTTGATTTGACTTCAAGATTGAATACAATACACCAAATATTAGAAGTAACAACAAAACCATTAATTGTTGATGGAGATACAGGAGGTATTGTAGAACATTTTCCTTATATTGTTAAAACATTAGAAAGATTAGGGGTATCGGCTATAATAATTGAAGATAAGATTGGATTGAAAAAAAATTCATTATTTGGAACAGATGTAGAGCAAAATCAAGATTCAATTGAAAATTTCTGCAAAAAAATTTCTGCTGGAAAGAAAAGTCAGGTTACAAATGATTTTATGATTATTGCGAGAATTGAAAGCTTAATTTTAGGAAAAGGCATGGAAGATGCAATTAATAGAGCTAAAGAATACATAAAAGCAGGAGCAGATGCTATTATGATTCATAGCAAAGAAAAAGAACCTGATGAAATATTAGAATTCTGCAAGAGATATAAAACATTTGAACAAAAAGTTCCTTTAGTTGCTGTTCCAACAACTTACCATAAAATTACTGAAAAAGAATTAAGCGATAATGGGGTAAATATTGTTATTTATGCTAATCATTTATTGAGAAGTGCATATCCTGCAATGGTTAAAACAGCTGAATCTATATTATTAAATGAAAGAGCTACTGAAAGTGAAGAGTATTGCATGCCTATAAAAGATATTTTAAATTTAATTCCAGGAGGAAACTAAATGTTAAGTTGCCTGGATTTTTATAATGAACTTACTCATAGGGGGATTAATTTTTTTGCAGGAGTGCCTGATTCATTATTAAAAGATTTTTGTGCTTATATTACGGATAATGTTGATTCTAAAAATAACATTATTACTGCTAATGAAGGTGGGGCAATATCTTTATCATCTGGATATCATTTGGCAACTGGAAAAATACCCTTAGTATATATGCAAAATTCAGGACAAGGAAATGCCGTAAATCCTTTAACATCACTAGCAGACCCTGAAGTTTATAAAATTCCTATGATTTTGCTTATAGGATGGAGGGGAGAGCCAGGAGTACATGATGAACCTCAACATGTTAAGCAGGGAAAAATAACATTAGATTTACTAGTTACATTAGGAATTCCTTACAGTATTTTACCACAAAGTTTAGAAGAAGCTAAAGTTTGTCTTAATGAAATGTTTGCTTCTTTAAAAGAAAAAGGTTTACCTTATGCTCTAGTTGTAAGAAAGGATACTTTTGAACATTATGAACTAAAAAATAAATTAATAACAAACTATGAACTAGGAAGAGAAGATGCTTTAGATTTAGTTTTAAGTGAATTAAATGAGAATGATATAATTGTATCAACAACAGGCATGCTTTCAAGAGAACTTTTTGAATATAGAGAAAAAAGAAAAGAAGGACATGAACAAGATTTCTTAACAGTTGGTTCAATGGGGCATGCATCACAAATTGCATTAGGAATTGCATTGCAAAAACCTGAAAGACAGGTATATTGTTTTGATGGTGATGGTGCTTTGATAATGCATATGGGCGCTTTAGCTATAACTGGTTCACAACAGGTTCCTAACTTCAGGCATGTTGTTTTCAATAATGGTAGTCATGATTCTGTTGGAGGACAACCCACTGTTGGATTTAATATTGATATTACTTCAATAGCTAAATCATGTGGTTATAAAATTGCAATTAAAGCTGAGAATTCTGAAGAGTTAGAAAGAGGTTTGAGATTTTTAAGAGAAAATGAAGGACCTTCTTTATTGGAAATAAGAGTAAATAAAGGAGCAAGAAAAGATTTGGGAAGACCGAGTACAACACCTTTACAAAATAAAGAAGCATTTATGAAACACCTAAGATGAACCAGGAAGAACATATTGGCAAAGGAAGTTTAAAAAAATTGCCTGAAATCATAAAAAGATTTGGTTCGAAAAAAATATTTCTTGTTACTGGGAAAAAATCTTTTGAATCTTTAAATGGTAAAGAAATTATAGATAGTTTGAAAGAAAATTATGAAATTACTCATTTTAATGATTTTTCAGTAAATCCTAATATTTATGATGTAAAGAAAGGTATTGAAGTTTTAAAAGAAAATAAATGTGATTTGGTTGTTGCAATAGGCGGAGGAAGTGTCATTGATATGGCTAAATCAATAAATATACTTGCTAATCAGGATGATGAAATAGAGAAGTATATAACTGATGAAAAAGAAATAACAAAAAAAGGAAACAATTTAATTGCAATACCCACTACTTCTGGTTCTGGAAGTGAAGCAACTCATTTTGCTGTGATTTACATTGATAAAAAAAAGTTTTCTTTGAGCCATGAATTTATATTACCTATCTGTTCAATTGTAGATTCTGAATTAACAAAAAATCTGCCTAAAGAAATAGCTGCTTCATCTGGAATGGATGCACTATGTCAATCTATTGAATCTTATTGGGCTGTTAATTCAAGCGATATTTCAAAAGAATATGCCAGAGATGCAATAAAATTAATTATTGAAAATCTGGAAAATTATGTTAATGAAAATAATGAAGAAAATCGAGAAATAATGGCAAAAGCTAGTCATCTTGCTGGAAAAGCAATTAATATTTCAAAAACAACTGCTGCGCATGCAATTTCTTATGGCTTTACTTCTTATTTAGGAATTCAACATGGTCATGCTGTTAGTTTAACATTGCCTTATTTTATAAAATTTAATAATGAAATTAGTGAAGAGAGTAATAATGACAAAAGAGGAGTAGAATATGTAAAAAATACAATGAAAGAACTCTTTGATTTATTAAGCGTTAAAACATCAATGGAAGCACAAAAGAAGATTATTAATTTAATGCAAAGAATAGGGCTTAAAACTGAATTAAGCGAATCTGCTGATAAAATAAACCTGATTTTAAATTCTGTTAGTTTAGAAAGACTTGAGAATAATCCCAGAAAAGTGAAAAGGGAAGATTTAATGGAGATATTAAAAAATATTCTCTAATAAATAGATTTTTAAGAAGCAATAAATAATTTTTAGAATGGAACAGCCAAATGATTCATTGAAGGTTTTAGCCAAGGGTGCAATAATTATTTTAACATTAAGCGTCCTTACTAAAATCCTGAATTATGTATACAAAATAATAGTTGCAAGAAGTTTGGGACCTGAAGGTTATGGCGTTATTATCTTAACTTCTGGAATTATAGGCTTTTGCGCTTCATTAGCTGTTTTTAATTTAAGTAGCGGTGTAGAAAGATATTTAAGTTATTATAGGGAAAAAGAAGGAAGAATAAAGAGTGTTACTATTTTTTCCATAAGATTTGTAATGATAACAGGAGTTCTTATGTATATTTTGATTTTACTTTTTTACAAATATGTTAGTTTAGAAATTTTCAAAAATCCATTATTATTGAAAACACTGCCTATATTTGCCCTAGCTATTCCATTTTATGTTTTACTTGAAATAGTACTAGCTGCTTTCAGGGGTTTTGAAAAACAAGTATTTTATGGAATTTTTGGTGAATTTGGAAAGAGTTTTATTAAATTAGTAATAACTTCTGTATTTCTTTTATTGGGACTCGGAATTACAGGAATATCATGGGCTTATCCATTGACATTTTTTGTCCTTTTTTCATTTGGCTTTCTTGTTTTAACCAATAAGGTTTTCAATATTTTCAACAAAAAAATAAAAGAAGAAAATATGACTAAAGAGTTATTGAAATATTCTTACCCATTATTTTTTGCAGGCACTCTTTGGATAGTTTCTAGCTGGATAGACAGTTTTATGATTGGCTACTTTAAACCAGAAGCAGACATTGGAATTTATAATGTGGCATTCTCTACTTCAAGTTTAATGACTATATTTTTCGTTGCATTAGGCAGTTTTTTCATCCCTGTAGTATCAAATCTTTTTTCAAAAGAAAAAATAGACGAAATTAAAGAGATTTACTCAAGAACTTGCAAATGGAATCTAATAATAGGGAGTATAATAATAGGATTTTTAATTATTTTTTCGCAATATATAATAAATATTCTTTTTGGTATAGATTATAGCAATGGAAAAATACCTTTAATTATACTTTGTATTGGATTTTTTGTAATGATTGCTACTGGATATAGCGAGCAGTTGTTGATGGCTGTTGGAAAAACAAAGCTTACTTTTTTTGCAAGATTGATTTCATTGATTTCCAATGTAACATTGAACATTATTTTAATACCAAAATATGGAATAATAGGAGCTGCAGTTGCAACTTCTGCTTCTTTTATTGTATTACATGCATCTTTGCTGATCATGATAAACAAATTTTTAAGCATTAATCCATTTAATACTGGCTATTATAAAACACTTGTTTCTTTGGGAACTGCTTCATTAGCATCATTTGGAATATATCACTTCGTTAAACCTGGATTTTATACAATGTTGATATCCTTCTTTGTTTTTTCTGCTTTAATGATTAGTTTGATAATAATATTAAAAGTGCTTGACAAAGAAGATTTTTACATACTAAAAGCAATCCTAAGAAAAGTTGGAATTAAAATTTTGTAAAGAAAGAGAATCAGCTATAATTAAATTGCCCAATTTGTTTGGATGATATGGGTCATATTCATTTATTCTTAAATCTTGATATTTATATTTAGAGAATTCAGGCAATAAATCCAATGTTTTAAATCCAATTTCAGAAGCAATAAAAGTTACATTTTGATGAATGTAATTCCATTGATAATCATCAAGATTGTATAACATAGGAACTATAACTAATAATGGCTTTTTACCTGTAATTTCTAAAGAGTTATTGTAAAAAATTTGCAAAGGCAGACTAACATCTTCACCCCATCTTTTTTTATCTAAAGAAATAGAATCAACTAAATTGTAGAAATCATCATTTTTTGACTGGATAGTGTAAATAGTATTTCTTAAAAGATAAAGAACTTTTATTTTATACAAGCTATTTTTTAATTTGCAATTTATTGGCAAATTGATAAGATTTATTTTACAATCTTCTTTTTTAACTATTGGTTCAAAATCATTTAATGTGTATTCTAAAATTATAAAATCAGGGTTGTATTTTTTAACTTTATAAGTTAAATATTCAGCTTCCTGAAATGTGTTATATCCACCAAAACCAAAATTAACAACTTCATAATTTTCCCCTAATTTTTTTTCTAATACTTTTGCAAAAGTATCTGATAGGTTAACACCTACACCATAAGAAACACTATCCCCTAAAACTGCTATTCTATAAATTTTGGGGGATTTTGTAATATTAATTTCATAATCTCTAAGACCATCACTATTAAGCTGATAAATCTCTTTTGAAAAACTGGGTGTTGGTTCAAAGGATAAAATTGAGTTATTTGACTCTTTGCCACCGAGGTCTCTTATATTTAATGCCAGTTGTTCATTTTTATCATAACTAATTAATCTTAAAGAAATTTCAAACAAAAAAAGAACAATTAGGCAAAGAATTAAGTTAAATATAACAATTTTTATGGCCTTTTTCACTCTTTTCATTTATTACTAAAGGACATAAACCTTTAAAAATTTTAGCTATTCCTAATTCTTATGCAAAAAAGAGAAAATAACAATTATGATGGGAAAATTGTACTTGTTTATATTCATGATACTGACTCATACAAAGCTTTGCCTGTAGGATTACAATATCTTGGTTCGCATGTAAAAAGAGAAGGTTATGAAGTTAAAATATTAAATCTTTATTTGGACAAAGTTATAGATAATTTACCTGAAAATTATAAAGAACTTTTAAAAAAAGAATGTGAGAATTCTATTATCTTAGGAATCTCTGCTATGACTAACCAGGCTTATAGAGGATTACAAATTTCAGAATTTGTAAAAAAAATATATCCTAAAATTTGTGTGGTCTGGGGTGGAATTCATGGAACTCTTTTTCCAGAAGATACTTGTGAAAATCCAAATATTGATTTCATTGTTATGGGAGAAGGAGAAATTACATTTAGCGAGCTTTTGAATAATCTTGGAAAATCAAAAAATTATTCAAAAATTGATGGACTAGCCTATAAATCTGGAAAAAAAGTATATGTAACTAAGAAAAGAGCATTAATTGATATGTCTAAAATGGCTATTCCTGACTGGGATATTGTTGACGAGTTTGTAAAAGAAAATATTTATCAATATTTCTGGGGGGACAATTTAAAGTTTACAGAAGTGCATACTGGGAGGGGATGCCCCCACAGATGTAACTTTTGCATTGATTCTATTCTTTATGGAAAAACATGGAGACCAAGAAAAGTAGACAGTATTTTAGATGAAATAGAGATGCTGATAAAAAGATATAATATAGACCTGATTGAATTAAGAGATGAAAATTTCTTTGTTGATTTAAAAAGAGTAGAAGAGTTTTGCGATAAAAAAATTAAGAGGGGGATAAACATAAAATGGGGAGCTTCAATAAGGGCTGATTATTTTGAAAGAATAGATGATAATTTTATGAAAAAATTGAAAGACAGTAATTGCTATAGATTTTGGTTTGGGGCTGAATCAGGAAGCCAGAGAATTTTAGATTTAATAAAAAAAGATGTTAAACTCTCTAGTTTGTATAAATCAGCACATATGAGCAAAAAATATGGAATAATGCCATTATATTCTTTTATGATAGGACAGCCGGGAGAGACAAAAGAAGAGATGAAACAAACAGTTGTTTTAATTAAAAACCTAATAAACATAAACAAAAGAACTGGAATTTTAGGACCTCAAATATTAAGGCCATATCCTGGATGTGAAATGTTTGATATGTGCGTTAAAGAAGGTTTTGAATCACCTAAGAAGCTTGAAGAGTGGAGAGATTTGGATAGAATTTCATTATATTATTTAAGCACTGATTCTTTACCTTGGATAAAAGACAAAGAATTTGTAGAAGTTGTTGCTTATTATACCCCAAAAGCATTTAACATGAGCTATTTAGTGGGAATAAACTTTTTTTGGAAATTGCTTTTTGGATTAAGGTCTAAATTGTTTCAATTTGGATTATTTGCTTTTATGGGAACTAGTGAAAAAAGCTTAATGAGAATATTATTAAAGGAATATTTGAAGATAATAGACCAATCAAGTGATATTGGAAAAGGCTTTGTAAAAAGATTTACAAAGATTTTGAAATATAGTGCTTAATCATTAAGATTATAAACTTAATTTTTTTTGTCTTTTTATGAGAATTTTAATAATGGCTGCTGCAGCTGCAACTTATGATCATCAAGGATATTTTACTGAACTTGCTAAACACAAAGATGTTGAACTAAAAGTATTAATTTCACCTTATTGGTCTAGTTTTGCTGCTGGCGGAATTTCATTAAAAAAAGAAAATAGGGTTTATGCCAATAGATTTGGATATAATAATGAATCAGGATATAACCTAATTGAAAAAGTACCATTATTTTGTGGAAAGTCATATCATATTTTTACAGGGCTTTGGAAATTATTAAATGAAATAAATCCGGATGTGATAGAGTATATATTTGAACCATGGAACATATCACTAACCCAGATAATACTTTGGAAAAAATTATTTAGGAAAAAAACAAAAATAGTATTTTTTTCTCATGAAAATATTTATCAGACATATCAAAATAGATTTTTTTATAATTTAATACAGTATAAGATTATAGAAAAATATAATCTTAAAAGAGTTGATGGCTGTAATGGAGCGACTAATGAGATATTAGAAGTTATGAAGAAAAAAGGATTTAGTGGAAAGACTATTGTTACAGGAGATGAATTAGATTCTAAAATATTTCATGAAAAAGATGCTTCAGTTTTAAAGAAAAAACTCAAAATAAAAAATTTTGTTATTGGCTATGCTGGAAGGTTAGAAGAAGCTAAAGGAGTAATGACTTTAATTGATGCTATTGGACAGATAAAAAATGAAAATTTTACATTATTGATTTGTGGCTGGAGTGATAGCGATTTTACAAAAAAAATACTTGAAAAAATAAAAATATTTGGCATTGAAAACAAAGTTATAATAATAAATGAAAGACTGGGAAGAAAGATTGTTGATTATTACAATATCATGGATGTTATTGTTGTTCCATCTTTAACTACAAAATACTGGAAAGAACAGTTTGGAAGAGTTAATATTGAGGCAATGGCTTGTGGTACTCCTGTAATTGGAAGCAGTTCAGGAGGAATACCTGAAGTAATAGGTAATGCTGGATTAATTTTCAAAGAAGGAGAGGCTAATAGCCTAAAAGACAAAATTTTAACTATAATGAAAGATAAAAAATTATTAAAAGAATTGTCTATAAAAAGCATAGAGAGAGTAAAAGATAATTTTACAGGCAAAAAGAAAGCTGAAAAAAGCTACAAATTTTATAAAAAACTGCTAAATCAATAGGCATCAATAATGTTATAAATTTAACCTGCTGATGAATTTCATGAAAGTTGTAATATTGTGCGGTGGAAAAGGAACAAGAATGGGTGAATCCAGCCAGGAGACTCCAAAACCTCTTGTAAATATAGGAGATAAGCCAGTATTATGGCATATAATGAAATATTTTTCAACTTTTGGTTTTAATGACTTTATTTTATGCTTGGGATACAAGGGGGAGAAAATAGAGGAATATTTTAAGGATAATAAGGAATTTAATATTCAATTTTTTTATACTGGGGAAGATTCTACAAAAGCGCAAAGACTTAATCTTGTTAAGAATGCTATAGATAGTGAAAATTTCTTTGTAGCTTATGGTGATGATCTGTCAAACGTAGATATAATTAAAATTTTAAAATTACATGAAGAATCAGGTGATGTTGTGACATTGACTGCTGTTCAGTTAGTTTCCCAGTTCGGCATACTTTCTTTGAATGAAAAAGACAAAGTAATAGAATTTAAGGAAAAGCCAAAGCTTGACCACTGGATTAATGGTGGTTTTTTTGTTTTCAATAAAAAAATATTTGATTATTTCAAAGATGACAAATGGGAGTTAGAAAATGAAATCTTTGAAAACATAGCAAAGGAAAAAAAGATTAAAGCTTACAAACATTATGGATTTTGGCAGGGAATGAATACTTTAAAAGACTGCATAGAGCTTAATAAAAGATGGGAAGAAAATAAAGCTGACTGGAGGATATGGGAATGAAATATTGGGAAGGAAAAAATGTTTTTGTAACAGGCGCAACTGGTTTTGTCGGAGGATGGCTGGTTAAACATCTTGTTGAAAATAAAGCTAGGGTAGTTGTTTTAACTAGAGATGAGGTTCCTAATTCAAATTTCATGCTGGAAAATTTAAATAATAAAGTTATAATAGTAAAGGGCGATTTAACAAATCAATTGTTAATTCAGAGATTAGTAAATGAATATGAAATTGACACTATTTTTCATCTTGCTGCTCAGGCATTAGTCACTATTGCAAACAGTAATCCTGTAAATACATTTGAGTCTAATATAAAAGGAACATGGAATATTCTTGAAGCAGCTCGACTTAATAATCTGGTAAAAAGAGTTGTAATAGCTTCAAGCGACAAGGCTTATGGTAGTCCAAAAATATTACCTTATACAGAAGATATGCCTTTGCAAGGAGAGCATCCTTATGATGTATCCAAATCCTGCGCTGATTTGCTTGCAAGAGCATATTATAAAACCTATGGATTGCCTGTTGCAATAACAAGATGTTCTAATATTTATGGTGGAGGAGATATAAATTTTAACAGAATAATTCCCGGATTAATAAAAGCTGTTTTGAAAAATGAAGAATTTGTTATAAGAAGCGATGGGACTTTTGAAAGGGATTACATGTATGTTGAGGATGCTGTAAATGCTTACTTAACTTTAGCTGAAAACCTAGATAGAGACGAAATAAAGGGAGAATCATTTAATTTTGGAACAGAGACTCCAATAAATGTACTCGAGCTAATTGAAAAGATAAAGAAAATACTTAACATTCATATTGAAAAAAAAGTATTAGGACAAGCCAAAGGAGAGATAGACAAGCAATATCTTGGATGCGAGAAGGCTAGAAGAATGCTTAACTGGAAACCACATTATAATTTAAATGAGGGAATCTTGAAAACATTTGAGTGGTACAAAAAGTACGAGAACAAGGTTATCAATTAGAAATGGAATTATAAATTTCCATTAATTTTTTATAATGTTTTTTTGAATCAGCCTGCTTAACCAAATTCAAGCTGTTTTTTGAAAAATTTAACCATAACTTTTTATTATTTGCTATTTTTTCAATTGATTTATTTAATTCTTCAGGATTTGCTACTTCTACTAAAAAACCATTTTTATTATTTATGACGAAATCAGTTATTCCACCGCGATTTGTTCCAATAACAGGCAAACCATGACTTAATGCTTCTATAATAACAAAAGGTGAATTTTCCATCCAAACACTGGGAACAACAAATATTTTTGCTTTTGAAAATTCTTTTAAAACTTCATTATGAGGAATTCTTCCTGTAAACTCCACTGAATCTTTTAATAATAAATTTCTTACAATATCTAGGAGATTATTCATTTCAGAACCATCTCCAATTATTTTTAATTTAAATTTCGGATTTTGTTTATGAAAAATATTAAATGCTTCTATTAAATATTTAACACCTTTATTTTCTGATAAAGAACCAACATAAAGGATGGTATTTTCTCTTTTATTAAAAGAATTCGTTTTTGATTTAGAATCTATAAAACTAGGATTCCAAAAAATATTTAAAAATCCATGTTCTTCCAAATCTTTTTTAAGAGAATTACTTGGAGAAATATAAGCCTTAAATATTCTTTTGTTAAAATAACTTCTTAGTTTATTTCTAAAAAAAGAAATTAACCAATGATTAAAACTAATACAACCATTGTACAAACAAACAATCCCAATACCATTAACACAAGTACATTTTTTATAATAATTCTTTTTTAGAACTCCCCAGCCATTTGCACAAATAACACCCCAATCATGGACAGTAAATATTGCCGGAATTTTTGAATTTTTTATGGCTAATAAAACCGATAATGAATATTGATTATTATTATGTAGATGAATTACATCAGGATTAAACTCTTTTATTTTTTTCTTAAATTTATTATAAATTTCAAAACTGAAAAAAAATCTTCTAAAATTTAGCATATATTTGTTTTTAGAATGAATTATTAATGTTAAGTCCGTACTCTCTAATTGTTTATCAGAAAAGGCAATTATATGTACTTTATGTTTATTTTTTTCTAGAATTTTCTTAATTTCTAAGATATAAGTTTCAGTACCACCCCATTCACGATACATATCATTAATTATTAATATTTTCATTTTGTTTTATAAATTTTGATTGAATCTCCTTCTTTTATTTTTGATAAATTTAAGTTTTTAGTACTGATAACATAATCATAATTTTGATAATTGCTTATGTTATCTTCTTTTACACTGCCCCTTATCCAATAAGCGATTATAGTAATTGGACGATCTTTTGGTTTAGAAGGATCTTCTGAGATTGTTGCAGTATAATTTTTTTTATCGTCAATATCAATTAGGTAATTTGCATCTTTTTTTAAGTTTTCATTTATCCAAAAACCTAATTGAACCTGTTCTAGATTAAGCCATCTGTATTGTGAATCATAAACTATAACTGCAGAACTTAACAAGCTTAATGAAAAAAAATAAATCAGGAAAAATGAGGTTAAATATTTGAAATTTAATTTTTTGATTAGAATTAAAGACAAACTTAAGATTATAATGACTAAAGTAATAATTATTGTCGAATGAACTGTAAATATTTCAAGTATATATTTTAATATCCCTATACTAATCCATGAGCTATTATTAGCTGGGAAAAAGAGATTGTAGATAATAAAAGGTGTTGTTATTGCTAAAAAAGATGAAACAGCTAAAACCAATTTTTTAGGGAAAGATTGATATTTTTCCAAAGCAATAAATCCTAAAATAATAAAAAGTGGAAATAAAACAGAAATATACCTTCCTAAGATTCTATAATCATTATAATGTTCAAAAGCTCCACTATGATTTGCAGCAATTAATATTACAAAAATTGTTGATAAAAATGTAAGATCTAAAAATAATCTTTCTTTTTGATTTAAATATTTATATTTAAAAAGAAGATAAACAGACAAAATAAAGAAGATTATTCCTAATGAGATTATTAAATAATCAATATAAAAGAATGTCCAGATGATTTTGTTTAGTAAAAAAAATGGACCTGATATTTTGTTAATTGAATTGGTATAGCCAAAAATTCCTATTAAGGAAAATCCGTTTAAAATTATTTTCGTGATTATCCAAGGCAATAAAGTGGCTAAAAGAGCTAATAATAAAAGCAATTTATTTCTTAAGAATAACATTTTTTTATTTTCTCTAAATAAATAAATCAAAATCAAGAAAAATATTACTGGAAGGAGAAAAATTGAGATTATTCTTGTTAAAATACACAAACCTATGAAAATTCCAGAAAGAATTTCCCATTTAATCTTTTTTTCAGTAAATGATTTTAGCAAAAAATAAACTGTGAAAAGAAAGAGTGTAAAAATTATATTTTCACTAAAAGCATAAAAACTAAAAATAAAAGCATCCGGAATAATAGAAATAATTAGAGAAATCATAATACTCTTTTTTTCATTAAAAAATTCTTTAGAGATTAAATATGCAGGTATGATTACTAAAGAAGATAAAATAATTCCTATTAATTTAATGAAAAAAAAGACTAGGTTCATATCACTAAAGATAAATGCAGGGGAAATTAACATTGGGTAAAATGGAGGGTAAGTTCCACTAGTTGCTATTGAAGCCAAACTGGGATTATCAAAAAATGACTTTGCTTCTTCAAAATAATAAAAGGAATCTGCAAAACCTAAAGGAACCTGTATAAAAAATGATATTCCTAATTTTAGTAAAATAAGAAATACAACTAAAAAAATTAGGTTTTTTTTCATAATAGCATTAATTTCAAAACAGTTTTAACCTTAGTATTCTCTTAAGATTCTGATCTTTAACTTTATCAATTTTACCAAATAGTCTATACTAGATTCAAAGACTTTTGCTTTTGATTTTCTTTCTTCAAACTCTCTTTTGTAAAATATGCTTGGAATCTCTTTCATCTTTAATCCTTCTTTATATGAAATAATGCATATCTCAGTATCCCAAAACCAATGATTGTCTTTTATCTTGTCTAAGATTGGAAGAATTTTGTCTTTTTTAAAAAACTTACAACCAGCAGCTGTATCATAAACAGGATTCCAAAAAAATAGTTTAGTTAAAAACATGAAAGATATGCTAGGAATTACCCTGAAACAGTAACCTATACCTTTTTTAAAATAATATCTCCTTATGGTAACAAAATCATATCCTTTAAAAATTTCATCTATTAATTTGGGTATATCTTCTGGTGATGTTTGCAAGTCTGCATCGATAAAACCAACAACCTGGCCTTTAGAAGCTTTTATTCCTTTTTCTACACCTTTTCCTCTTCCTAATCTTTTGTCAGAATGCAAATGAATTACATTTTTGTATTTTTTAGACAGTTTATCTGCTATCTTATCTGTACCATCTGTGCTTCCATCTTCTGAGATAATTATTTCATAAGAATATTTTGTTTTATCCATAACTTTTTTTATTTGGTTTACACTATCTTCAAGAATTTCAGCTTCATTTAAGCAAGGCAAGATTATGCTTACTTCCGGATTATAGACTTCAGATTTCATGATTTAGACAAAACCTTTTTTCAAAAGATATTTAACCCTAATAAATTTTTCATCTCTGGGATTAGAAAATTCCTTTGATTCAATTGCTTCTTTTATTTCTTTTACACCATGGATTATATCTTTTTTTTCTTCAATTTTGAAATAATTGCTAAATTTATCAAAATTTACTGCATAAGACCTAGAATCTACATTGCCTGGAAATTCTTTGATATTTATAAGAGGAAACAAACTGTTTTTTATTTTTGAAGTTAAATCTCCGATAGTATGATTGTCTTCATTAAATCCGAGATTGAAAACCTCTCCATTAAAATTTTCTTTATTTTCAACTGCTAAAACCAATGCTTTTGCTGCATCATTTACATGCAATAAGGGCCTTAACTGCATCCCTGTTCCAAACAATTTTATTTCTTTGTCAATCACTGCTTCAACTGGAATAACATTTGCCACTAAATCAAATCGCATATTCTTTGAGTAACCATACAATGTTGCTGAACGGAACAAGCAAACATCAAAATTTTCATCTGCTAATTTTTTTAGGAAAATTTCTGCTGCAACTTTGGTATGAGCATAGATAGTTAATGGCTCTAGTTTTGCGTTTTCATTTAAACCATTAATTCCCTGCCCGCCATAAACAGAACAAGAAGACATGAAGATTAATCGTTTTACACCTGCTTCTTTAGATAAATTTGCTACATTTTTAGTTCCATTGTAATTTATTTCAATTGCCAAATCAGAAGTTAGATTGCAAATTGGGTCATTTGACAAAGCAGCCAAGTGAATTATTGAATCCATTCCTAAAACTGCTTTTTTTACATCATCTAGGTTTCTTACGTCTCCTTTTATGAAATCTAAATCATCTCTTATATGAAAATCATAAAGATTTAAGTCCAAAATTTTAACATTATGACCTTTTGATAAGAGTTCATTGACTACATGCCACCCTAAGTACCCATTTCCACCTGTTACTAAGACTTTCATTTGAATAAAAAGTTGAATAATTTTATAAAACTATTCAATTTTTGCTTATTTTAATTTACAAAAACATTTTTTAAAATTTATTCTTTTATTTTGCCAGTTATTATCTGCTAACTGATAAGCCCAATTCATTCAAGACATAATCTGCCTGTTTAACCATTGCTTTTGCATGTTCTACTGGGCCAAAATTTGTTCTTGTTTCAAAAGTTACAACTTTTAGTTCTGGAGTACTGTTAATAACTTTCTTGGCAATATCCAATAATCTTTCAGCTAATATATCTCCCTTAGCAAATAAGCGATGAGAATCTATATAACCAGATTTATCATCTCCAAAAGGTACAGCAAGATGCATCTGATATGTTCTTCCTTTACTTACATTCATTATAGCATCAATGTAATTCTCAATTTTATTATATCTTGCTTCAGTTGTTTTAGCATCTGCAGATATAAAAATATGAGCAACATCAAATAAAAATCCGGGGGGAATACTGGATTGCCCGGCGGCCAAATTTAAAACCCCATTAACAAAATCCGGCTCTGAAATAAACATATAACCAATATTTATGCCGTGATTTTTAATAACTTTTTCGATATATTCTCTTTGTTTAAGTGCTTCTTCTTTTTGAGAAGACCAGTCGATTGAGGTTTGCCTTGAATAATCAACTGATTCAAGAACTAATTGTTTTCTTTGAAATTCTGGACCTGAATTTATCCTCTGTTCTAAACCAGATAGATTTCCAGCTATTCTTTGTAGTAATAAATTTCTGTCTACAATTAGGGTTCCAGGAAAAGGAATACATGGGCAACCAGCCATATTTATTACTTTTTCAGCTGAAAAGCCACAATGGAAACCAACTGTTGGAGCGTCCGATTTTCTCGCAACTTCAATAATTCTTTCACCCTGTTTTGTTGAAAAAATGTCTAAAAAATTAGGGTCACCTAAATTAAGAGTTGAGTCTAATCCGGGATTATGGGAAGAAACTTTTAATCCTGCTTCCTGTATGCCTTCAATGTCCTGATTTATAACTGGAAGCTCTATACCTGAAATTATATTTGAACTTTTTAGGATAGCTAAGGCTTTTTTTATTTCAAAATCTTTAGTTATATCATATTTGAATGAAACATATAATTGTACCATATTGCTTAATAATTTTATCGTTTATAAATTTGTCTCTTTTATGTAACAACTAATTATCAAACAATGCAGTCAAACATATTTTTATTTAAAATATAATCTAAAAGAAGATTTAATGGGGGGGGAAGTAAAACAAAGAATTTAAAAATCAGCATTTGAGATTCTTTTTATGAAAGTCTTGTTTGTTTACACTAATGTAGAAAAGTCGATTCAAGAACCTTTAGGCTTGGCTTATTTATCTGGGATGCTAAAACATCATGGAATTGAAACTTTTTTATGGGACAATACTTTTGAGACAAAAGAGGACTTAAAGTTAAAATTAGAAGAGATAAATCCTGATTTTGTGGCTTTTTCATGCTTGTCTTCTGATTATGATTATATGTCTGAACTAGCACAATTTGTCAAAAGCATAAAAAATGTACCTATAATTGTTGGAGGACATCATGTTACATTTAAACCAGAAGATGTTATAGCAAATCCATTTATTGATGTTATAATAAGAGGAGAAGGAGAGGAAACTCTTTTAGATTATGTTCAAAACCAAGATGTAAAAACATTAGGTACTTGGGTTAAAAGAGATAATGTTGTTTATATGAACCCAATGAGACAACTGCCTGATGTAAACAAGCTTCCTTGGCCAGACCATTCTATGTTTGAAAAACATTTTGAGAAAAAAGTAGTTTGGGTTAAAGATGCGCCTGTTGAAAAGTACGGAATATTCATAACTAGCAGAGGATGTCCTTTCAATTGTTTTTACTGCAGCAATAAAAGAATGCAGGATTTATATCATGGACAAAAGTTTACCAGATATAGAGATATACAAGATGTTATGAATGAACTTAAGTTTTTTATTAAAAAATATAATTTTTCACATGTATATTTCCAAGATGAAACTTTAACAACAAATAAAGAAAGAATTTACGAATTTTGCGAGATTTACAAAAAAGAAATAGGGTTGCCATGGCATGCAGAAGCTAGAGTAGATACTGTTGATTATGATTTATTAAAAACAATGGCTGATGCTGGATGTGAGGTTTTAATGATGGGTATTGAAAGCGGAAGCGAAAGAATAAGAAAAGAACTTTTAGGAAGACATATGAGTGATGAAATGATAATAAATGCATTTCAGGATGCAAGAAAAGTAGGCATAAAAGCTTCTTCATTTAATATTTGCGGGATACCTACTGAAACTAAAGAAGATATTCTTAAGACTATTGAATTAAACAAAAAATGTAATCCGGCTATGGGAAAAATGACTATCTTTAATGTTTTACCAGGAACTCCATTAGAAGATTATTGCAATAAAAATGGATATTATATTAGAAGGAAATTTCCAACAAATTATTATGTTGATTCAAATATTAAGCATGAGACATTTACATTAAAAGAATTAATGGAATTTAGAAAAATGTTTGTTGAAGCAATGGGTGGTTATTCTGGCGCTACAAAAGAAGGAGAATTTTAGTTTACATAAACAAAACTCTTACTCTTAATCCAATTGTTTTAAAAAAATATTCAATAATTGTTTTTAACAAAATAAATCTTTTTTTCCTTTTTTGAAATATTTTACGAAAGAATTTTACTGGAATCTCCTTCATTTTTAATCCTTCTTTATTAGCTAAGACCAAAAGTTCAGTGTCCCAAAACCAATGATGGTCATTTATTTTATCTAAAATAGGAAGAATTTTGGTTTTATTGAAAAATTTGCAGTTGGAAAGAACATCTGAAACATGCAGATTAAACAGGATTTTAATAAAATACCTGTAAGAAATACTCAAAAAATAATTAATGTAATACCTGAAGTCTAAGTCATATTTTGAGGTTGTTCTTGATGCATTTACGATATCATATCCCTTGTTTATTTCTTCTATTAGTATTAATATTTGATAAAAAGGAATCTGCAAATCAGGGTCAATAAATCCAACAATACAGGCTTTTGCTTTTTTTATTCCATTAGATAATGCCTTTCCTCTTCCTAATCTTTTATCAGAATGCAGATGGATTACATTTTCATATTTCTTTGATAACTTATCTGCTATCTTATCTGTACCATCTGTGCTTCCATCTTCTGAAATAATTATTTCGTACTTGTAATTTGTTTTATTCATTACTAACTGTATTTGATGTATACCTCCTTCTAATAAATCTGATTTATTCATGCAGGGAAGAATAATGCTAACATCCATCATCCTGATTTATATACCTCTTTTGCCATTCTAAGTGTTTCTGGTGTGCCAATATCAAACCAGATTCCATGAAAAATGAAACCCTTAACATTTACTTTTTTTTGTTTTAACAGCCATTCAATTAAATAACCGGGTCTGTCTGGATTATTGCCTTTTTCAACATAATCTTTTATTAGATTCAAATGTTCTTTAGGAAATAAATAAAGTCCTGTTGATGCTAATGTTGTTTCTGGTTCCTTTGGTTTTTCTGTAAATTTTATAAGATTGTTATTCTTGTCTAAAGTTAATATACCAAAATTCTTTGCAAGATTTTTATTATTGAGATTAATAACACCTATTTGTATTGCTCTTTCATTTTCCAAGGTATTAACATAATTTAACAAACTAAATTCAAAAATATTATCGCCCAATATTAAAAATAAATCATCTTTTATTTCTTTTAGTTTTATTGCATTGTATATTGCACCGATACTTCCTAGTTTTTGCTTTTCATTTGAACTTTGTTCTATAATTAAAGTTACTTTTTTATGATAAAATGTCTCTATTTCTTTCAACCATTTTTCAAAATGAGTTTTAAATTTAGAATTCGTTGCAACATAGATTTCATCAATGTCTTCTATATTTGAAATTCTGTCCAGAATATGGCCTAATATTGGTTTTCCGCCTACTTTTAACAATGGCTTTGGAAAATTCTTTGTTATTGGCCACAATCTTGTTGCAAATCCTCCTGCTAAAATAAGTGCTTTCATAATTAAAAAGCCAAATAAAAATCTATATAAAGATTGTTAATTTTCTAAAATTATGGAAAAACTAGCTATAGATGGTGGAGAGCCTATAATTAAACAAAAAATTCCAATGGTTGTACCTTATTTTGATGAAAAAGAAATAGATTCTGTCGTTGAAACTATAAAGTCTACATGGATTTCTTCTAATGGCAAGAAAGGAAAAGAGCTTGAAGAAAAAATGTGTAAATATTTAGGAGTAAACCATACTATTTTAGTAAATAACTGCACATCTGCATTACATTTAGCTTTAATGATTTTGGGAATAAAATCAGGAAATGTTTTAGTACCTGATTACACATTTACCTCTACCGGGCTTGCACCAATACTAGTTAATGCTTCTCCTAAATTAGTTGATGTAGAGTATGACACTGCAAACATTGAAGTAAATCAAATTGAAAGAAGCATTGATTCTAATACTAAATGCATAATACCTGTGCATTATGCCGGACATCCATGCGAAATGGACTCTATAAACAGAATAGCTAATGAAAATGAAATTTTTGTTGTAGAAGATGCTGCTCAGGCATTAGGCTCTGAGTATAAAGGAAGGAAAGCTGGAACATTGTCCGATATTGGTTGTTTTAGTTTTCATGCTGTCAAAAATATAACTTGCGGAGAAGGCGGGGCTATTGTTACAAATGATGACAAATTAGCTGAAAAAGCTGTTATCATGCGAGACAAAGGAACAAACAAGGCTGCTTTTAATATACATCAGAACACTGGATTTTATGATTATGTTTCAGAAGGGCACAATTTCATGCTATCTGAAATTTTAGCTGCTGTTGCTTTAGAGCAATTTAAGAAAATAGACAAGATTACTGAATTGAGAAGAAAAAATGCAGATTATATGGTGAAAGAGTTAAAGAAATTAAATAATCCAAAGATAATATTGCCTACTGTAAAAAATTATGCAAATACAAACTGGCATTTGTTTCCAATAAAGTTCAAAGGAGATGTTAATTGGTTCAGCAAAGCAATGAATGCAGAAGGAATAACTGCAAATATACATTATGTTCCATTGCATTTGACTACACTGTATAAAAAATATGGCTACAAGGAAGGGGATTTTCCAAATGCAGAAAGAGTTTTTAACAGCATGGTCAGACTGCCAATGCATCCTGGATTAACAAAAGAAGACATGGATAATATTGTGAAAGCAGTAGAGAAAGTGGCAAGATGAAAGGAACAATAGGGGGGAAAGTCCAGAAATTTTACAATGAAACTCCTTTTCCAGATTATGAACTTGAAAGATTTGAAAATAAAGAACAATTGAGAATTTTAGCTTATCCTTTTGCAGAAACATTAGATAGAAGTATTCCTAAAGATGCAAGTATTATAGATGTTGGAACAGGAACAGGGCAGTTATCTGCTTTTTTATCTTTAAAGAGAAAAAATGTATGGGGTATAGACTTTTCAGATAGTTCATTAAAAAAAGCTAATGCATTAAAAGAAAAATTAAAACTAGATACATTAACATTAAAGAAAGTTAATATTCTTAATGATAATGAAATTGAAAAATTACCCAAGTTTGACTATGTCTTATGTATGGGAGTTTTGCATCATACTGGAAATCCAAAGAAAGCTTTTAGGAATATATTAAAATTATTGAAACCTAATGGAAAAATAGCAATTGGATTATACAATAAGTATGGAAGAATACCATTAAAAATAAGAATTTTTTTAGCTAAAACTATTTTTAGAAATAACCAAAAAGTAAAAGATTATTTCATTAGGTTACAGATTGGAGAAATTAAAGACAAAGAAAGAGCAAGAGGATGGTGGAATGACCAATATGAACATCCTCATGAAAGCACTCATACTATTGGAGAAGTTCTTGATTGGTTTAAGAAATATAATGTTAAATACTTGCAAACAGTCCCTAATACTAAATTCTCCAATGGTACTGATTTAGAGTGTTATGGGCTGTTTAATAAAGAGAGAAAACCAACTATAGTTCATAGAGCTTATAATCAATTAAAGTGGATTTATACTACCCATAAAGAAGGTGGATATTGGATAACTATGGGTGAGAGAAAATGAAAGGAATACCTTACCTTCACCCTTTTTTATATAAACTAACTATGAAAATTCTTAATTTGGGGCATTATAAAAAAAAATATAATTTTTTGAAAAAAGAAATAGGAGACTTAACTGTTTTAGATGTTGGTTGTGGTGATTGCGAACTTGCTAATTATATTAAGAAAGAAAATTATAGTGGATGGGATACTAATGAAATATTTGTAAAAAAGGCTATTAAAAAAGGATTAAAGGTTGAGAATAAAGATGTTAGAAATTCTAATTTTCCAAAAGTAGACTGCATTGTATTTTCAGAAGTTTTGCATCATCTTCAACCAGATTATAAAAAGATAATAAAAAAAGCTATTGATAATTCAAAAAAAGTTATTATTATTGAACCAGTAAGTCATGTAGCATCTTCTAAAAATATAATACTTTCTTTTATGGGAAAAGCATTTAATTATAATGGACAAAAAGATTCAGTAGTTATACCTATAGAAAAAGAAGAGCTTATTAAACTTGGGAAAGAATTTAATAGTAAGATTATAAAAACAGAGGGAAGATTATTATTAATGGTTTTTGAAAATGGAAGAAAAAGAATTTAAAATATATGGGCAGGAAAAAGAAGTACAGTATCTTTCACAGATTTACAGAAATATGGGAATATTTTTAGCTGAAAGACTTGTAAAGACTGAAATAACACCTAATTTTATTACATTTCTTGCAATATTTTTTGGTTTTGTTTCTATAGGAACATTATTATTTTTTAAAAATAATTTAGGAATAATTATTGGGGTTGCTATTTTCCAGCTGTCTTTGATTTTAGATGTTACTGATGGTTCTTTAGCAAGAAGGAAAAATATAATTAATAAGTTTATAACATGGATGGATTATAATGCTGATGTTTTTTTAGACACTTGTGTTCTTTTTGCAGTAACTTTATCTCTTTATTTACAAACAAAAGAACCATTAATCTTAATTTTTGGATTTTCAACAATAATTATGAAAGATTTAATTTATAATATTAGCATAGCTTTGGCAGCTACTGTAAAAGAACCTTCAAAAATATTAGAAAAAGGACAAAAGAACTTTTTATCAAATTTTATTCCTACCAGACCTTTTATTTTTTTATCTTTGATGATATTTGCTATTTTTAATAAAGTTTATCTTTATTTTGTCTTAATGACAATTTATCAAGTCTTTTTTTACTTTGGAACATTAGCTTACTTAAGCATAAAATTGAAGAAAAATGAATGAAATAAGCAAAGTAGATTATTATGGAAAAAGGGAAGTTGTAGAAAATTATTTTGAAAGAAGATATGGCAATAATAGCGGGAAGCTTATCAATAAAAGAGAATTATATGCTGTTAAATCTTTACTTCCGGGAAAAGGAAAAATTTTGGATGTTGCCTGCGGAACAGGCAGATTGGGCATGATTCTAAATAGAAATTTTGAAGTTACTGGTGTAGACACTTCAAAAGAGATGCTAAAAATATGCCCTTATAAAAATAAAATAATTGGAAGCGCTGAAAAATTACCTGTAAAAGATAAATATGATATTGTTGTTGCCTTAAGGTTCTTTTTTCATTATGAAGATATTGAACCTTTTTTAAAAGAATTCAAGAGGGTTTCTAAAAAGAATGGGTTTATCATCTTTGAAACATATTCCTGGAGTCCAAGAAGCATAATTAATATAAAAAGCCTCGGAGGAAAAATATATTCTCATAACCATAAGAAAATTTTAGAAATATTAAACAAACTTGATTTAAAACTTATTGAGAAAAGAAGAATATTCCTTTTTTCACCTTTTGTGCAAAAAAAACTGCCATTTTTTATTCTTAAATTTATTACTAAAATAGAAGAAAAACTTCCTGATAAATTTAAAATGGACTGCTATTGGAAAGTTCAAGTTTGAAACAAGCAAACATCATTTATTTGTTTTAGTTTCTTTAAATTGCAAAATTCTAATGTATTGCAATTGTCATTTTGAGTAATAATATGTGTTGTATTAACATAATTAAGATTTTCAGTTATTGCCTCACAATTTTTTTCATTTAATAACTGATTTATTGCTTTAAATTTTTTAACATACTCTGCATCTTTTTCAGAATAAGACCAGCCACCAGAAGTTGAAAGATTTAAAAAAATTGGGGCATAAGAATAATAAGCATTTGAATAAGAAGTTGTGCTGTTAATTCCAAAAATAACAAACTTGCTGTCTTTTGGAAGCTCTTCTAGTAAACTTAAAATATTATTTTCTAAAGGCGTATGGTCTACAAAATAAGGTGTATGAACTGCATTTGCTATGATGCTTAAGACAGCAAAGAAGATTATACCTAAAATAATTATTTTTTTAATCCAAGATTTATACAAATTAAAATCTATTTTTAACAAATAGTAAACTATAAAGAAAATAAGCAGGGTTATAACTGAATCAGGATAAACTTTATCTAAGATAGGCAAGAAGGCAGTTATTCTGAATAAAAATAAAATAGTTAAAATTAATATTGGTAAAAAAAAGATGAATTCTTTCTTAATTCTATTTTTATAAAAATACAGGAAAGAAATGACTAGTAAGACAATAGGTATAATAATTCCTACAATGTTCGTTAAGAGCCATTGACCAGAAAATTCTAATGATCTTGTTCCCATTGAATAGTTTAATATTGAATTATTTTTTAATTGAAGTAAATAATTAAACCACCAGAATGAAGACAATATTAAGCCGAGAATCATTAAAAAAATCATTTTTATCTTATCTGCTTTGTTAATGACTAGAAATAATCCAAAAAGCATGATATGCGCCAGGATTATTGTCACTGGATGTGAAATCATTAAAATAGTGTAAAAAATTATAAAGATTATATAAAAAAACTTGTCTAGTTTTTTGTTTACATATTCTATGCTTAAGAAAAATAAGGGGATAAAGATTACCCAGCTAAACAGTTCTGACATTCTTCCAAGCCTTATGAAATCACCTATTGACATGGGGTTTGCGAAAACAAACAGGAAAAAGACAACAGAATAAAGAAAAGAAAATCCCTGCATTTTTCCAAATTTGTAAATCATGTAAAAACCAATCACTAAAAGAATGATAAGAGAAAGATATGTTGCTAAAAGAATATTGTTTAGTAATAAATAAATTGGATATGTGAAAAAAGCCCAGCCAGGCGTATAAGAACTAAAAGTAGTATAGCCATGATACCAATAAGGGCAGATTTGATGAAAACCACAGTCTTTTAAGAAAAATAGCATAGCCATATGTCCACTATAATCATTGACTGTATCTAATGGAAAAACGGTTATTAATTTTGATTGATTAATTAACCGAAATAAAAGATTAATGAATAGAATTAAAGCTGACAACCACAAATACTTTTTAGGAATAGTCTTCATAAAAAGGTTAAATAGGTTTATTTTAAATAACTTTAGTTTTTTATTATAAATATGAAAATAGCCTACTTAATTGAATATTTTGAACCGTTCAGCAGAGGAGCTGAGAACAATTGCTATTATTTAGCTAAAGAACTTGCTAAAAAACATGATGTTCAGGTTTATACTTCTGACAGGAAAGATGGGAAGATTGCTTCTTCTTATGAAGTTATTGATAATATTAAAGTACATAGATTCAAACCTTTTTTAAGATTTAGATATTATTTGAGTATAACTCCAGGATTAATTAAAATTTTAAAAGAAGATTATGATATTGTGCATGTTCATTCATTTGGATTTATTTGGCATGATTTTATTGTTTTTTTATTAAAATTAAGAGGAACTAAAGTTGTAAATACACCTCATGGACCATTCATGGCTTTACCTAGTTATAATATTTTTCAGAGAGTCTTTAGAGGGATTATTAGGTTTTTTGAGTTTTTTATAAATAAACTTTATGATATTGTTATTCAGGTTAATCCAGAACAGTATAAGTGGATGACTAAAGAAGGTGTAAATTTAGAGAAAATTAAATTTATTCCCAATGGGATAAGTGAAGAGAATTTTAAAGAGATAAAACAAAATAAATACAAGTCAAATAAAAAAATAATTTCTTATGTTGGTGGTTTGCAAAAGTATAAAGGTATTGAGCAGATAATTAAAATATTGCCTGATTTTAAAGATGTTAAATTTATCTGCGTTGGGGAAGGAGAAGATAGAAAAAGACTTGAGAAAATTGCTAAAGACTTGAAGGTTGATGTTGTTTTTACAGGAAGGATTTCTGATAATGAAAAACTACAGGTTTTAGATGCTTCTGATGTTTTTATTTTACCTTCTGAATGGGAAGCTTTTGGAATTGTAATCTTAGAAGCAATGGTCAGAGGAAATGCAATTATTAGCACTAAAACAGAAGGCGGTTTATTTTTAATTTCAAAAGAAAATGGATTTTTATATGACTTTGGAAATTTAAAACAATTAAAAGAAAAATTGGAAGTTTTATTAAAAGACAAGAAATTACTAGAAAAAATAAAGAAAAATAATTTAAAGAAAGCAAAAGAATTTTTATGGAAAGATATTGCTAAAGATTTAGAAAAGGTGTATAAGGAACTAAGATGAAAGAAGCCTTTTTAAAAAAGCCTTCGGGGAAAATAAAAAAATGAAGATAGCGTTTGTTTGCCCGTATTATGAACCTGTTGTAGACGGACCTAAACAGGTAATTATTGAAATTGCTAAGTATTTAATTAAAGAAGGAAATGAAGTTCATGTTTACACTTCTGACTGGGATAAATATAAGAGGATAAAAGTAAAAGAAGAGGTTATTGATGGTGTTTATGTTCATAGATGTTTTCATATTTTAAGGGTAGCTAATTTTGCAACTGTCTGGCCTTCTGTTTTTTTTAGATTGCTTAAAAATGATTTTGATATTATCCATACTCATGTTTCTGGGCATGCTCATGTATTCTTTGCTTCTCTTGCTGCTAAATTGAAAAATGTAAAATTAGTTCATACAACTCATTGTCCATGGACAAATGCTAATAGAGGATTTATTGGAAGTTTATTGGTAAAAATAAGCTATAACACTATTAACAAATTAAGCTTTAAGTGGAGTGATAAAATAATTGCTATAACTCCTTGGGAAATTCAGTTTATTGAAAAATATGGTGGCAAAGGAAAAATAGAAGTTATACCAAATGGTGTTTCTGAGCTTTTCTTTGAAAAAGTCAAAACAAATAATTTCAAGAAAAATTTGGGATTAAAAGGGAAATTTGTTTTATTCTTTGGAAGATTGAATGTAACTAAAGGTGTTGATAATTTAATGAAAGTTGCTAATGAGATTGTGAAAGAAAGAAAAGAGGTTAATTTTCTTTTTATTGGACCTGATGAAGGAATGAAAGATACTTTGATTAAAATGAACCAAAATAAAGAAAGAATAAAAGTTTTAGATGCTATTAAAGATAGAAAAAAGGTTAGAGAAATGTATCAAAGTTCTGAGGTATATGTTTTACCTAGCTTTAGGGAAGGAAACCCTCTTACTTTATTTGAGGCATTTGCATCTGGTTTGCCTGTTGTTGCTTCTCCTGTAAATGGGATTCCTTTTGAAATGAATAGTGAAAATGGATTTTTAGTCGAATATGGTGATTTAAAGAATTTGAAATTGAAAATATTGAAGATACTGGATGATGAAAAGTTAGCTTTGAATTTTTCTAAAAATAACAGAAAAAAAGCTGAAAAGTACAAATGGAATGATATTGCTAAAAAGACTGAAAAGTTGTATAAATATTTGTTAAAATGATTCTGGTAAATGAAGATATTCTCCAAATGTGAAAAATCCAATTATTTCATGATTCTTTGCAAGAATTGGAAATAAATCTTTTTCTAGGCTTTTTATGTCTTGATTCAAATAACTGAAGATTTCTTCTCTAAATAAATATACACCTGCGTTTATTATATATGAGTTAGTTTTCTTTTTTTCCTTGAAGTTTATCACTAAATTTCCATCCAAAACAACTGAACCATATTTACTTGGAGAAGAACTATTAATTAATCCCATATACATAATTTTGTTATTTTTCAAAAATTCATTCAACATATTTTTAAGATTAAAATTATTTAATGTGTCTCCATTAAAAACAAGAAAATTTCCCTTAATTTTTTCCTTTAATTTTGATAAGGCTAATGCATTGCCTTTATGCTCTTTTTCATAAACAAGTTCTATTAAAATTTTGTGATTAATTTTTGAGATAATTTCCTTAATTTTTGGATTTTCTTTAGTTATTAGGTATAGCTTTTTTACACCATTTTTTTCTAAAAAATTTAAATGATGCTGCATTAAAATTAAACCATTTAAGTTTTTATTTAACAAGTCTAATGAATTTTCATGAATAAGCATCACTGCATCCAACAAAGGCCTGTTTTTGATTGATTCGTTTAATAAGGATTCAATTGCCTGTGATCTTGAACGTATGAAATCATTATCAACATAAGAATCTATAACCTGCAATAGATTAGAATCCAGGGAGATTGCTATTTTCTCTTTTTTCATATATTTTACAAGATAATAAGGTTTAAATAGCTAATGGTATGAACAGTTCATACCATGATAATTAAGAGCAGGGCACCAGTAAGGATATATTTTGGAGGAGGAGGAACAGACATTTCCCCTTATACTGAAGAATATGGCGGTGCTGTGTTAAATACAGCTATTTCAAAATATGCATATACTACCTTAAGAACAAATGAAGAGAACAAAATAGAGATTACTTCTGCTGATTATAACAAGACTATTACTGTAGACCATATAAGCCATCTTGATGCTGGAAACAATTTGGACAATCTTGACTTAATCAAGGCAATCATTAAAAAATTTTATCCAGAATATGGATTTGAAATTTTCTTAAGAGGAGATATAATGCCTAATTCAGGATTAGGAAACTCAGCTTCTACTGCTGTTTCAATTATTAGTCTTTTTAATTATTTAAACAAAAATAAGCTAAACAATAAACAAATTGCTGAACTTGCTTTTCAAATTGAAACTAATGATTTGAAAAATGTAGGTGGCAGGCAAGACCAATATGCTGCAAGCTTTGGCGGCTTTAATTTAATGGAGTTTAAAGGAAATGACAATGTAATAGTAAAACAAGTAAATATCAAAAAAGAAACAGTTATGGAACTTCAAAAAAGACTTGTTCTTGCTTTTATTGGAAAAAGAGAACCATCAGGAAATATTTTAAAATCACAGCAGGATAGTTATTCAAAAAGAGATAAAATAGAGCTTCTTGATTATTTAAAGAAGAACACTTATTTAATGCATGATTATTTGAAAGAAGAAAAATTTGAAGAATTTGGAAAATTACTTTCAAACTCATGGGAGAAAAAAGTTGAGCTTAATCCCAACATAACTACTCAGAAAATTGAGGCACTTAGAGATATTGCAAGCAAACATGGTGCAATAGGTTCAAGAAACATGGGTGCTGGAAGAGGAGGCCATATGATTTTCTTTTGCAGAGAAGGAAGAGAACACAATGTTAGAAATGCAATAGAACAATCTGGTGCTAAGATAGTTGATTTTAACATGGACAATGAAGGAGTGCAAGTATGGTAAAGGCTGTTATTTTAGCTGGAGGAAAAGGAGAAAGATTTGGAAATATTAGTGGAGAAATTCCAAAAGTTATGGCTTCTTTGAATGAAAAACCATTACTAGAACATACTATCAATTGGCTTAAACAAAATGGAGTTAATGAAGTTGTTTTATGCACTGGATATAAAAAAGAATTTATTGAAGATTATTTTGGAAATGGAGAAAAGTTTAATGTTTCCATTAAATATTCTCATGAAGATGAACCTAAAGGAACTGGGGGAGCATTAAAATTAGCTGAAAAATATTTAGATGAAACTTTTGTTTTAATTAATGGTGATTGTTTAATCGATTGTGATTTGAAAAAAGCAATTGAAAAACATGAGAATGAGAAAAGCATTGCTACTATTAATTTAACTGAAGCTAAAAACCCAGAACATCAGGAATTGATTAAATTTGATGATAAATTTAATGTTTTAGAAATTTTACAAAGAAATAGTGAAAAACATAAGGAGCATATGAAAAATTCTAATGAGTTATATTGTAATTCTGGATTATTTATATTTGAACCTGAAGTTTTAAAGGAATTACCTGAAGAAGGAAAATATGCTTTAGAACCAACTTTATTTCCAAAATTATTTGAAAATAATAAAAAAATTAAAGCGTTTTATGAAAATGGAGTCTATATTGAAATAGGAAATCCTGAATTATATAAAAAAGCAAGTGAAAATATTAATGTTAAAAAATTCTTAGAGGCGATAGGAGAATAAAATGTCAGAGATATATTTAGGTTTTGGAGAGAAATTAACAATTGAACAAGGAAAAGAAGGAAGAACTTTTTCATTATATTTGCCTGGCAAACCAGAAGTTAGTACAAAAGAAATAAAACCAAATCCTCATGTTTGGCTTAAAAAAATAGAGGAATTGAGAAGAACAGGAAGTGTAGAAATCTCTGGAAATGAAACACCTGTTGTAACACATTCTGCTGGTTCAATTTCTGTTTTTTATGAAAATGGAGAAAGAAAATATGTATCTTTTTCTCAAAAAGATGAAAGTGCACCAAGAGATCCTGGATTTAGGGTTCCGAGAAATGGATTTCCCAGTAATTCTGGAGAGTGGTTTACAAATAGACATTTATATAGAGAAAGTTGGGAAGAAGGAATCTTTTTAACAGAAGATGGAAGATTAGTCTTGCCAAAGAGTCCTATATACGATTATATAATAAAAAATGTTGCAAAAAGAATAGTAGAACAAACTGGTTTAAAGATTCGAGGAAGTAAAAGAACAAAGATAAATTTTGAAAATGGAAAAGATACGCTCGAAATTTTTTATGGACCTGAAAAAAAATGCATGTTATTTGATTATGGGGCAATTAGTTGGACACCTGAAACTGGTTTTAATTTTATAAAAGAAATGGCCGTTTATGCTCCCATCTCTGATTTAAGATTAATTGATGGAGAAACATTTCCAGATGGAAAGGTAATTGGAAGAGACATATGTATTATTGATTTAGAACAGTTGCAGGGAAAAACATTTGGAGATGAAATAGAAGAAGAAGTTCATTCTTTTAGGGATGGAAAATTTGTAAGAACAAAACGAAATTCTAGATTTTTAACCGACAGAGTACCAAGATCATTCTTAAGCTCATTAATATATAAAGGAAAACCAGTTTATCCTGCTGATGCTATTGATGAAGCTTATGCATTTGTTTCAGATGAACAGGTATTAAGAACATTTGATGAACATGAAGCCAAAGGAGAAGATCCAAATAAGTTTAAATGGTCCACTTTAGAAAGAAAATTAAGATTAGGGGAATAAATGATATCAATTGTAATAACCTCATTTAAAGAACCTAAAACAATAGGAAAAGCAATAGAAGCAATTCTAAATCAGAAGATAAATGATGATTATGAATTAATTGTTGCTGCTCCTGATGATGAAACATTAGATGTTGCTAAAAAATATAAAAAAGTTACTATTTTTAAAGATCCTGGGAAAGGAAAAAGTTTTGCCTTGAACTTATTATTTAAAAAATTAAAAAGTGATATCTTAGTTTTTACTGATGGAGATGTTTTCTTAGGTGAAAATTCAATTAATGGAATATTAAAAATATTTGAAGATGAAAAAATAGGAGTTGTTTCAGGAAGACCGGTTTCTGATGATAATAAAAAAAATATGTTTGGATATTGGTCTCATTTATTGTTAGATGCTGGTGCACATAATATAAGAAAGAAACTATTTACAAAAGGAAAATTTTTAGAATGCACTGGTTATTTGTTTGCTTTTAGAAACAAAATTGTTGATAAAATTCCATTAGATGTTGCTGAAGATTCTTATATTCCTTATGTTTTCTGGAAAAAGGGATATAATATAGGTTATTGTGAGGATGCTAAAGTTTACATAAAAAATCCAACTAATTTAAAAGATTGGTTAAAACAAAAGGCAAGGACTTCTAAAGCTCATGAAACATTACAACATTATGCTCCTGATTTTCCAAGAGTTAAATCTTTTACAAATGAAGTGTTATATGGCGTATTTTGGGCTTTGAGTTATCCTAGAACTATAAAAGAGTTCTTTTGGACCTTAAATTTATTTTTTATTAGATTTTATATGTGGATGTTAGTTTTTGTTGATACTAAGTTTAAGAAGAAAACTTATAGTGATGGCTGGGAAAGAGTTGAAAGTACTAAATAAAAAGCATTTTAAATTAGAATATTTTTAGTTATTTATGACATTTGAAGAAAAAACAAGAGAATTTTTCAAAGATAAAGAAAATAGATACTTGGCTTTAATTTTGATTTTTGCTTTTTTAATAAGATTATTTTATTTCATGAAAACTTTTCAACAGCCATTATGGTGGGATGAAGCAGAATATATGTCCATGGCTAAAAGCTTGTTCTTTAATATTCCTTATGAATTTAATAGCCAAAGACCAATATTATTCCCATTATTAGAAGGAATTGTAATGTGGATATTTGCTAAAAGTGAATTTATGGTAAGATTGTTGCTTGTATTTTTGCCATCACTTGCTTTGGTTTATGTTTCATATTTATTAGGAAAAGAAATGTTTGACAAGAAAATAGGATTATTTATTGCATTTTTAACTTCTTGTTCATGGATTATCTTGTTTAATACGACAAGGATACATACTGATATTTTAGCTATGCTACTTATTTATACTGCTATTTTAATTTTATGGAAATATGTTAAAAATGAAGAGAAAAAGTATTTATGGTTGATTGGAATTTTGATTGTATCTTCTTTTATGATAAGACTGGTTTCTGCTTTAATGGGATTTGTAATTTTAATATTCTTGCTATTGATTTACAAACTTGATTTTTTAAAAGAAAAAAAATTATGGATAGCGGTTATTCTAGGAATTTTATTATTAATGCCTTACTTAGTTTGGAGCCATTATACTTTCAATAATGCAACTGCTTTTTTATCAGGTTCTCATATAACCAGCGGAACAGAAGGCAAATATAGTGAAATTGGATGGCATGTACTAACAGATATTTTTCCATGGTTATTTGGAATATCTCCTGGAAATTGGAATATTACAAGTCTTAACGGATTTTTTTCAGTTATGGCATTTTTGCTATTTTTTATAGGTTTTATTTTTACATTAAGCCTGATTTTTATTAAAATTGATACTTTGATAAAGAAAGGCAAAGAGTTTAAAGATAAAGAAAACTTGTTTTTACTATTGTGGATTATATCCTATATGGCTTTTTTTGTATTTTTAATCAAAGATGTAGAAGACAGATGGCTAATGCCTCTTGCTTTTGCTTTGTTTGCTTTAATAGCGCAAGTTGTTTTTTATATTAGGGAAGAGATTAAAAATGTTAACTTGAAAAAAGCCCTTGTTATAATTGTTTTGTTTGGATTTTTCTTTGTAAACTTTGTTACTGCTGATAATGTAATTCAAAGTAAGGTAACGAGCTATGGGCCTGTAAAAGATTCTGCATTATGGGTTAAAGAAAGAACAAATCCAGGTGATATCGTGATTACACAATCATCTACACAGTATACTTATTATGCTGAAAGGCAAATTATAAAATTTAATTCCAATGCTTCTGCATTTGAAGAAGATTTAGTTAAATATAAGCCAAAATATGTTGTTGCATCTGCATTTGAAGGTCATCCTGCCTGGGTGTTTAATTATTTGCAAGAAAATCAAAATAGATTCATAACTGTGCAGGGTTACATGATGAATGAGAACCAGCCTGCTTTAATTGTTTATGAAGTTAAATATTCTTAATTAAATTTCCAGAATATATAACTAAACAGACTAAAAGTTTATAAATACTATAAGGAATATTTTAAAAAATGAAATTTTCTGTTATAATCCCTGTAAGAAAGATATGTGAATATACCTATGAGGCTATTCCTTATTTTAAAGAGCAATCATACAAAGATTTTGAAATAATTATTGTATCAGAAGCAGATGAAGAAAAGAAATTCTACAAAACCAAAATAATTAAAGTTGGAAGAATTCCGCCTGCTGAAAAAAGAAATTTGGGAGCAAAATATGCAAAAGGCGAAATTCTTGCTTTTATTGATGATGATGCTTATCCTGAAAAAGATTGGCTGCAAATTGCTTTCAAAAATTTTCAGGATAAAGAAATTATTGCAATTGGTGGACCTGGACTTGTGCCAAAAAATGCAACTTTTTTTCAAAAAATCTCAAGCAAGGTATATGACTTAAGCTCTGAAAAAACAGGCATTAGGTACAAAAAAGGCAAGAAGCAAGAAATTGATGATTGGCCTACCTGTAATTTTTTTGTAAGAAAGAATGAATTTATGAAAATTGGGGGTTTTGATTCAAAATACTGGGGTGTAGAAGACACACTCTTATGCCATTCCCTTTCAAAGATAGGGAAAAAAATGATATATAATCCTGAATTAATTGTTTATCATCATCCAAGAAAAACTTTAAAGCAACACCTTAAACAAACTTTCTTTTGGGGGATGTGGAGGGGTTTTTTTATAAAAAAACATTTAAATCAGGCATTTAATCCATTATTTTTTATACCTTCTGCATTTGTAATCTGGCTTACAGCCGGAGGATTAATTTCTTTGACAAATAGATATTTTGCTGGTGTTTATTGCATATCTATTTTATTATATTTTATTTATCTCATAATAGCTGGAATAAGAACAAAAAAAATAAGTTTTTTTATACCCGTAGTGTTCTTGATGCTTTTAACTCATCTCTCTTATGGAATCGGATTTTTAAGAGGCCTATTTTCTTTTAGAAATGGTCCGACAAAACAAACTTTAAATCCTTCTGAAAAGTTAAAAATAGGGGCAAAAATATGAAAATTAGCATAATTCTTCCCACTTATAATAATGAAAAAACAATTGAAGAATGCCTTAAAAGTATATTTATGCAGGATTTTGAAGAGAAAGAATTTGAAGTGCTTTTCATTGACGGAGGCAGTTCTGATAAAACCATAGAAATTTCTAAAAAATTTCCAGTAGTATTTTTAAAAAATCCAAAAAGAAACGAAGAAGCAGCAAGAATTCTTGGAATAAAAAAAGCAAAAGGAGAGATAATTACCTTCATTGATGCAGATAATGTTCTTAAAGAAAAAGACTGGCTAACTAGAATGATAGAGCCTTTTGAAGATAAAGAAATCGCTTTTGCGGATACATTATACTTTTTTTACAGAAAAAATGACAAGATTAGAGTCAAATATCAGGCATTAATAGGAGGAGATGACCCGCTAGTTATGTATCTTGGATTTTATTCTAGATGGTGTTATCTGAAATCAGACTGGACAGATTATCCTTATTCTTTTGAAGATAAGGGTAATTTTTTAAAAATAAGATTAAAAAACAAAAACAAAGTTCCTGCAATGGGTTCAAATGGTTTTTTAGTGAGAAAATATTTAGCAAAAATGTTGATAAGAGAAAGCTTTATTCATCCTGACTTTGTTTTTGATCTTGTCAATAATGGGCATAATTGCTTTGCAAAAGTCAGAATAGGCATTGTTCACAATCAACCAAAATTTTTCCCAAATAAAATAAGAAGAATTAAACGAAGATTAGACAAAGAAGTAACTATGAAGTACAATTATGGTCTGACAAAAAAGAATATTATTAAAAAAATGATTTATATTGGACTGATTTTACCTGTTTTTTATGATACGATTAAAGGTTTTATCAAAAAACCTTGCTTAGCGTGGTCTTTTCATCCTGTTGCTTGTTTTGGAGAGATTTTTTTGCATGTATTTTATAATTTAAAATATATTGTAATGCCTAAATTTAAAAGAAAGGAGAACATTAAATAGAGATTTATACTAAGAATATTTTTATTTTTCAAACAATCGTTTTATACTTTCTTTATCATATCTTAATGAATTTAATAAATTACATTGATGAGTACAAACACATGATTTTGTTTTATTTCTTATTTCATTTGCTTTGTCGCTTGTCCATAATTTATGAAAATCCCATCCAAAATCATTTAAATTAGCAAAAGGTTTTGTAAACTCGCAAATGCTGACATCACCACTAGGGTAAACTATTGCATCAACATAACCTGCTGTGCAGTTCATGAATCTTTTTTTCTCATCTAAAACCCTGATAAAATAATCATTGACTAATTCTATTGATTTTGATAATAAATGAGAATCTCCTTTATCCATCTTCTTGACTAATTCTTGTAGTTTAAGCATTTCTTCTTTTGATAAAACATTATCAGAGCTATCAAAATCACTTAGAATATTCTTATCGATATTGAAAACATGCTGGCTTGCGCTTCGGACAAACTGGATTCCATGAAAAACGTTTAGTTTTTTTGTTTCTTCTATAAAAGATTCAATATATGGATAATTTTTCTTAGAAACAGTTGTGGAAATGCTTAAACTTAATTTTGGATTTTTTATTTGCTTCAATTTATTCAGTGTTTCTATAGCCTTTTTATACGTACCTTTTACACCTCTTATTTTATCATGAACTTCTTCTGGGCCGTCCAAAGATATTTGAACAGCTACATCTAAATTTGTTTTATTTAGAATTTCCTTTACTTTTTGGAAAATTATATCGGGCAATGTCCCATTTGTAGCTAAAATTATTTTTTTTGTTCTTGCCTTATCTAATAAAATGCAGATTTCAACTATGTCTTTTCTGAGAAATGTTTCTCCGCCTGTCAAAACAACTGAAATTAATGGATTTTTTAAACTTTGGACTAATTTTTTTATGTCTTCTAAAGAGGTTTTTTCTTCTTTGTTTAAATGACCTGCATAAAAGCAATGACTGCATTTTAAATTACAATTGTCTGTTAAAAACAAGTTAATAATAATGGGTGTTTTTGCGCTATTTTTTTCTTTTAGAACTGAATAATAAACTAATTCTAAAGAAAGATTCTTCAGAGGACTAGGCAGATTCTTTATTATTTTATACGCCTTTTCTCTTAAGTTAGATTTCATTTTTTATAAAATCTGGATTTTCTCTTCTTATTCTTAATGTTTCAGCCAGATGCATTAAATTCCACCAATAGGCTTTAAGTAAGTTTCTATAAGAATAAATTACCAAAATCAATATTTTTTTTATTTTTCCACAATCTTTCTTTTTTTGACTTTTATCAAGCCAAGCGACTTTTTCCAATGGTTTTTGTGAAAATTCCTTTATTCTTGCTGGAAGCAATTTAAATGCATAATAAATATCAATTAAGGGAAGGAAAATCAGGAAATAGAATTTTTCTTTTTTTATTAGAAATCTGATACGATTTTTGTGAAAGAGGAAAAAATTAGAAGTTCTGCCTGTGTTTGAAACATGATGATAAGCTGCAATTTTATCATCCATAATGCATTTTAAACCCTTTTTTCTTACTCTCCATCCAAGATCATTGTCTTCATATCCATAAATGTAATATGGGTCAAAACCACCCAGTTCTTTTAACAAAGATAAAGGCATAATACAATTAGAAGTAGGAACATAATCTGTTTCTTTCATTTTTAAACTGTCAAACCAGGAGAATAAACCATCTCCATTTCTTTCACTATTGCCCAGCCTGATTTTTCCATTAATTATTTCTCCACCTAGCTGTCCAATTTTTTTTCTTTCATTTGATTCCATTAGATTTAACATTAATTGCAATGTATTTTCTGATTTAAGTTCTGCATCTGAATCTAGAAATAAAACATATTTTGACGTTATAATCCTTAATGCTTGGTTTCTTGCTTCACTTGCACCAATATTGGAACTATTTAAAATAAGTTTTAGCCTTGAATTTAATTTTTGTTTTAAATTTTTTAAAAATTCTCTTGTACCATCTTTGCTTCCATTATCTACTATGATTATTTCATAATCTTCATAATTTTGAGATAAAATGCTATTAATGCACCTCTCTAAATCATCTTTTCTGTTAAAAGAAGGTATTACTATGCTTAAATTCATTTTAGTCTAAAAAACGATACTTTAACAAGTAATATAAAGCTTTCATTCCGTCTTTCCAAGTAATCTTTTTGCCTTCATCAAATTTTCTAGGGCTATAAGTTATTGGGACTTCTTTTATTTTCATGCCTTTTTTTAGAAATTTAGCAGTTATTTCCGGCTCAAAATCAAATCTTGTTGCTTTTAATTTAATATTGTTTAATGCTTCTTTCTTAAAAACTTTATAGCCTGTTTCCATATCTGTTATTTTTGAAAAAAACAGCAACTGAGTAATAAAACTTAAGAATTTATTTCCAATAAAGTGCAAAGGAAGGATTGTTGACTTTGTTTTAAATTTGCTAGTTAGATTAAAACCCATAAACCTAGAACCATAAACAACAGATGTTTCATTAGACAATATTGGTTTTAATAGAGAAGGATAATCTTCTGGTGAATATTCCAAATCTGCATCTTGTATTAAAATAATATCTCCTGTTGCTTCTTTAAGACCTGTTTTAATTGCTGAACCCTTACCTTTATTTTTTGGATGAAATAGAACAATATATTTCTTAGTATACTTTTTTAATAATTCTCTTGTACCATCCTTAGAAAAATCATCTATGAGGATTATCTCTTTTTTTATATTCTTTAATTCAATTTTTTCTATTCTTGAGATTATCTCTTCAATTGTTTCTTTCTCATTATAAATGGGTATTATGATTGATAGTTTCATTTTAACATAATTAGTTTAGTAACCACCTAAAAACTCTTTTAAAAACATATTTTGCATGATTAAATGAATTTATAGAACTTATAAAATCAATAACAATTTTAGGCCTAAAGTAAAATTTTATTAGTGCCTTTCTTCTGAGAAATTTTAATTGCTTAAGTGTAATTCCTCTTGGAGAATAAGCAACGGTATTTAGGGCAAAATTTTCCCATTTTAGGTCTTTATTTTTTAATTCTTCCATGATTCTTGAACTAGCTTCTGTTCCTGGAAACGGCTTGAAGGTCATGAAGCTTGCCCTTTTTAGAGGAAGTGAGCAAGCAAAGCCTATTGTTTCATCAATATCTTTTATTGTTTCATCTGGATAACCTAAAATAAAAAAACCTACTGTATCCAAGCCTGCCTTATCCAGCATATTTAATTTTTCTCGGATAATTTCTTTGGACAGACTCTTTTTCATGATTTTAAGGATTCTATCAGAACCAGACTCGATGCCTACGCTAACTGTATACAATCCTGTCTTTTTCATTAATTTTACAAGTTCTAAGTCTAACGAGTCTAAACGAATGCCATTTGGGCAAGCCCAGGTAATGTCTAATCTTCTTTTTATTAATTCATTACAAAAATCAATAACAAATTCTCTTTTTAATGAAAAGTTATCATCTTCAATATGAATTTCATTTATACCATATTGCTTGTGCAATAATTCTATTTCATCTACAAAATTTTTAACAGACCTGTATCTTATTCTCCTTCCTGATATTAAAAATCCAGCACAGAAAGTACAGTGATAAGGACAACCGCGAGTTGCAAAAACAGGTGCTGTAGGCATTCTTTTAAAGAATGCGCCGTGCGGTGCTTGGGGATATGTATCTGGTTTAAGAAGATCCCAACTTGGATTCTTTAATTCATCTAAATTTTCTATGAACCTTTGTTGATTAACCTTTATTTTGGATTTATCTTTCCAAATTAAAGAGGGAATTTGCTCTAATTTTATTTTCTTACCTGAAATATTGTCCATTAAGGCAGGAAATCCAATTTCTGCTTCTCCTTTGAATCCAAAATCTGCATGCAAATAATTAAAAATGTCTTTTATATTAGAAGAGGGTTCTGGACCTCCAACAATAATAATTATATCCTTATTAATAATTCTTGAAAGATTTATCATCTCTTTTACAGTATGCTTATCAAAAGTATAGCATTGAATGCCTATAACATCATAATTTTCTTTTTCAAGCTCATCTTTAAATTTCTGCAATGTTAATTTTTCTTTTATACCATCAATTATGGTTACATCGTGCTTATCTCTGACTGCTGTTGCCAAGTAACCCAAACCTAAAGGTGGCTGAATTTCATCAGTAACTGAAAATGGCTTGATTAATAATATTTTTAATTTTTTATTCATAATTTCTCCGTAGTAAATTTATAGTTTTAGAATATTATTTAAATCTTTCTTCAGATCAGAAGAGATTTTACAAGGATTATTTTTTAAAATGCTTATCCTATCAATATCTAAACCATCTACATCAAAGGGCAAGATTATCTTAAAGAATTTCAACAAAAACATAGGAATGTGTACTTTAATGCACCAAGAATTGCTTTTTTCAGCCAAATAATTGCTTATTTCATTTAATGAAATTGTTGTTTTACCAGATAAATCAAATGTTGATTTTGCTTTGAAATGTTCAACAAGAAAAACAACTGTTTTAGCAATATCCTGTTTATTAACTGGTTGAATATTTGTATTTCCCCTGCCATATATTGGGCAAATATGCATATTTTTTATTATTATGCTTAATTTGTAAAAGTCATTTTCCTTATCAATACCATATACATAGTTAGGTCTTAAAATAATGTAATTTAAATTACTATTAACCAAAAGTTTTTCACATAATTTTTTTGAGTTACCATAAGGCCCTGTTTTTTTAAGATAAACATTCTGAGTTGAAAAATAAATTATATTTGTTATTTTATTTAATTTCATGGATTCTAAGGTATTACTTAGACCTATAATATTTTGATTATATTTTGATTTTTTTATTGTTCTTATTACTGCAGCTAGATAGATAATTAAATCAAAGCCTTTGATTTTTTTTATTAACTCTTCTTTGTTTAAAATATTGCAAGAAATAACATCTTTTTTAACTGATCTTGATAATATTGTTACATTATAGTTTTTACTAATTAATTCTTTAACAATTTCCTTTCCGATATAACCGGAACCACCTATAACCAAAATTCTCTTATTTGCCATTTTAAAAATTTGAATAAGTATGAGATTCTAAAATAATAATTTCTATATGCTTTATCCAGTAATTTTTGCACTTGTTTTGGAGAGAAATTGTTATGTCTGTAAACTAAATTAAACTGTGTATATTTCTCAAAATCATAAGTTAATATTCTGTTTTCTTTTTCCAATTGATTAAAAAAACCAGTTCCAGGATATGGTGTTGAAACTGAAAATCTAGCTATTAAGGTGTTTAATTTTTTTGCATAATTTATAGTATTTTTTACTGTTTCCTCAGTATCGCCTTCATATCCTAAAATATAAAATGCTGAAATTTTTACACCAATTTTTTCACAAAATTTTATGATATTCTCCTGATGATTTTTTTGTATTAAAAGTCGTTTATTTTTTTTTGCTATATTAATATCGTTGGTTTCAATGCCTACATTGATATTTCTTAAGCCAACTTCAAACATTTTTTTAATTTTTTCTTCGTTTAGCAAGTCTAATCTTGTTTCCATGCCCCATTTAATGTTTACATATGTTTCTTTTAATTCTTTACAAAAATCTTCAATAAAATTAGGAATTAATCCAAATGTTGGATCTCTAAATTGGATTCCTTTTATATTATACTTTTTTTGCAAATAAACTATGTCCTTTACAATCTTTTTAACAGATCTTAATCTTACTTTAGAACCTTGATATTCGCCATAAGTACAATAAAATCTACAACTATAAGGGCAGCCTCGACTTGCTTGTAAAACTAAGAATGGTTTTTGTTTTATTGCTGGAAAATAACTATAACTGTTTATTGGAAAATTATCAAAAGAAGGTAAAGGAAGATCATCTAAATCTATTTTTTCAGAAACAGTTATATGACCCTGCAATTGATTTTCACTTTTAAATTTGTATATAAAAAAATACTCTGATTCCCCACAAATGTTGAAATCTCCTGATTTGAACAAATCAGGCTTTATTTTTACAAATGGGCCAAAAAATCCAATTTTTGATTTAGGAAATGTTTTTTTTAAGACCTGACAGACTTTATTTTCGTTTTTGTAATCAACAATAGTACCATAGATTAAAATCAAATCAAAATATGTTTCAGGCAATTTACCTTCAAAATAACTTACTTCATAGCCTTTTTCTTTAAAAATCTCCTGTAAATAAGCTATTTCTATAACTGGTAATTTAATTGAATTTTTTTTGATAAATCTTAAAATTTTGGATGTAAATGAATAACCATAATCATCTGCAGTCCCAAAACCACCATTTAGGTCTTTATTCATTGCAAAATTTTTACTTTTATTCATTACATTAATCAATGCTATTTTCATTTTTTTATCCTTTTATTAATTAAATAGTCTAATTTAGCCTCTTTAAAAGAATTATGCTATAAATAATAAATAAAAATTCTAAAATTAATGAAAATAATAGAATAAGTTTAGCAAGACTATATAAAAAAGTATCAAAATCACTTTTTAATGCAAATTTATCAAATCTTTCATAGTATGGATTTTCATAACCTATGGGATATAGCCAATAAGCTTTGTTTGCTGTAATATAATTAAAAATACTTTTGGGTAAAACCAAGTTACCTTCATAAAGTTTAAAATATTCTTCTTTGTTGCCATAATAGTATCTTGAAGAATTTATTGTTTCTTTTAACTTGAAATCTGAGCTAATATCTGAGAAAAAACTTTGCATAGAAAGGTTTAATTGCTGATTATCTTTGATAGTACCCCAGCCACAATCAGTAGCAGCGCATTCTACAAAATAAATTTTTATTTTGATTACATCTTGTTCTGTCAGATTTTGCTGTTTATTAACAAGTTCCATGAAATCCAAGACAGATATGTAATTTTGATTATAAAAAATCCAATGCATTTGTCCAGTATATAATCTTGGATCAACTATTATAACTGAATCTTTTTCAAATTGATTAGTATCTTCCATTATTTGATTTATTGGTGCTTTTGAAAGATAAAATGGATGTTGAATCAAAAGAAGAGCATGTAAAACAATAATTAATATAATTAAACTGAAAATTATCTTTTTTTCTATTTGATTAAATTTAATAATTATTTTTTCAATCAAATAAGAAGCTGGAATAATCATAATTGTATTAAAAAACAAGAAATGTTTTGGTAGGAAAATAACAGAAGCGATATAGATCAAAGGAATAAATAAAAGAACAATTGGGTAAAATATTGTTTTTTTATTATCTATATATAAAAAGATCATACCAATTAAGCCTAAAATAAAAATAAGAGGAGATATTTTTAATATTGCAATAACAGCATTAAAAAATGATTCTTGTCCAAAAAAAGAGCCTATTAATGAAAATTGCTTATCAAACTGAGTTGTCCATTCATAATAAGGTTTAGAAATATCACTTCCAATGCCAAAAACTCTTGTGAATTGCAGGTCAACTATGCCTTTATCCTGGTATAATAAATAATTGTGAACAATCATAGGAAATAAAAAAACAAGCAGTGTTAAACCGAGAATAAAGAATAATTTTGTATTTTTCTTAGAAAATACTTCTTTTTCATAAATCCAATAATAGCTTAAAAGAATTATTGCATAAGGAATAATAAATAAAACAGTATAGATTTTTGACATCATTGACATTCCAAGTAATGCAAAACTTAATATTAAATAATAAGATTTTTTTTCATGAAAAAACTCTATTAAAAAATAAAGACTAAATAATAAAAAAAATGTAATAAAAGCATCCATTTCAGCTACTGTTTCAGTTATGTGGAAAGGATCTGTTGCTAAAAGCAATGCTGCAAAAAGGGCTGCTTTATTTGAATTAAAAAGACGTTTAACAATAAGGAAAATTATGATTATTGAAAAAGAACCAAACAATAAAGCAGGCATTCTTGAACCTAACTGCCCAACACCAAATATTTTATAAAAAAAGTCAGTAGTATAATACCATAATCCTGTTGACTGGTGAAAAACTTCTAATAAACCAGAGGAAATAAAATTTATTGCTGGTAAGACCATAAGAAGATTATCAGGAAGAACATCCAGATTAACTGCATTTATTATTCTTAATGTTAAACCAATAATAAATATTATAGTTAAGAGTACTAAATTCTTTCTTTTAGACAATAATTCTTTTAATTTTTCCATTTTACTTTTTCATTATAAACTTAAGTGGTGAATATAAGATTCTCAATTTTATTAAAGCTATAAACATTTGCATTGGAGCTTTTGCTATATTTAAATGAGTTCTTGAATCATCTGCCCATTTTATAGGAATTTCTTTAATTTTAGCATTAATTCGCTTCATTTGGTATAACAACTCTATATCAAAGGACCATTTGGTATACTCTAAATTTGGCAAAATTGATTTTATTGCTTCTTTTTTGAATAATTTACAGCCACATTGAGTATCATGATAATGAAGACCCATAATTATTCTAACCAGTAAATTAAATATTCTACTTAAAATTCTCCTTGCTAATGGCTGCTCTAATTCAATCTCAGCGCCTTTAATCCAACGTGAACCTATTACGCCATCATTATTATTGATATTATTAAGTAACCTAAAAAAAGATTCTGGAGGAGCACTATTATCTGCATCTACAAATCCAATTAAATTGCCTTCTGCTAGTTTAAAACCTTCTATTAATGCTCCTGCTTTTCCTATTTTTTTCTTGAATTCTTTAAAGACTAAATTTTCATGTTTCTTTCCTAATTTTTTTAGAATATTGACTGTAGAATCAGAGCAATTATTTGGAATTACTATAATTTCATATTCTTTTATAGAGAACTTTTTATTAAAAAAAGAGAAATAAGAATTTAATGTTTTTTCTATTCTTTCTTCTTCATTGTATGCTGGAATTATTATTGAGAGTTTCATTTTTTTCAAAAATTGCCATTAGCAATAAAATTACAAAAACAATAAATGTTATAATGCTTATTGTTAGGACTATTTGCAATAGGGAAGTATGAATAAAATAAATTAAAACTGATTCTATGAATAAAGCTGAGAATAAAACATAAATAAAACCATGATTGTTAACTGATAAATGATATAGTGAAGTTAAGTAAATCAATGAAATTAATGCCATAAATAATCCAAAAGGAGCAATTAAATTAGAAGCCGGTAAGAATAGATTTCCAAACAGAACTTTTATGATTAATTTTGGAAGTAAGAAGTAAATAATTAAAGCAAAAAATAATATAGAACTAATTAAGGCTAAAGATTTGTAGAATAATTGCTTTGGAACCTGATTTCTTGATTTTAATTCAACTAATTTTGGAAACATCACCTGGCTTATGGATAATGAACCAAAGAAAAGTATTTTTCCTATTAATGAGACTGATGAATAATAACCTGCTTCCAGGTCTGAAAAGAAATGTTTTACTAATAAAGTATCGATTGAATATATTAAAGTTATTAATAATAAAGTTATAAATACTGGAAGTGTTCCCTTGTAAATTTCCCGACTGTTTACTTTTTCTTTCTCTTTTTTGAAAAATGATCTTGATTGAAATAAACCAAAAGCATAAGGGATAATAAAAGAAAGAACAATTGCCAAAACAGCTCCACTAACCTGCCAACCAATTGCAACAAATAAAACACCTAATGAAAATTTTGAAATTCCTTCTAAAATCAAGTTCATGCTTAAACCTTTAAACTTCTGCAATCCCTGCAGAAATGCTCTTATTATTGGCAATGTTAATGAAAAAGGAATAAGCAATGCTAGTACAAAAACAGGTTTTGTACTAATTTTTAAGAAAGATGCTATTAATGGAGAGAGAGCAAGAAAGATTAATGTTATTAAAATTCCATAAATAAACAATTTTTTGTTTGATTTTACAAGAAGATAATTTATTTTTTTAGGCTGATTTGTTGCATTCAAATGAGAGAAAAATTTTGTCAATGAAGTTTGAATTGTATTAAGAATTATTGAAATAACGTATAATAAAGACAAGATTGCGCCTAAAATACCATATGCTTCTGGACCTAATGTTCTACCTACATAAAAATGATACAAAAATCCTAGAATATTAACTATTGCTGTTCCAATCAACAAAATAAAGTTGTCTTTTATGAACTTGCTTGAAAGTACCTTATTTTTTAATTTTTTTAAATTAGCCATATTAATAATGCGAAGAATATTTGTATTAAATAGGTGAAGTAGACGACTTGTCTCTCTGTAAATTTACCTGTTCTTGTAAAAAAATGAGTGATAGAATAAATTTTATTTTCATGATAAGAACAAATTTTTCCATTTTTTTCATAACCATAGCTTTTTGCTCTGAATTTACTTCTTGCTTTTAATATAAATTCAATAAAGAAAGGTATTGAGATTATTATTGCTGCTTTTTCAATATTACCAAGAATAGCTATTATTGCTATTGAACCACCAATCAGGTAAGTTAAAGAATCTCCTGGAAATATTTTTGCTGGATATTTATTATAAATATAAAATGCCAATAATGAAGAGAAAACAACTAATGCAAATAATGAACCCATTGTATTTGAATAAAAATAGGAGTATAATCCTAATGTTCCTGTGATTATTATTCCCAAACCAGTTTCTAAGCCATTTAAACCAGCTAACATATTAACCATGTTAGCTGCACCAACTATGCCTATAGGAATTAGTAAAAGAGGATATAATAATCCAAAGTTTATTTCTCCAAAAAAAGGAAGAGCCATTATTGTGTCTCCTGCATTTATTACCATTAGAGGCAAAGCAGCTGCTAATGTCAATAAAGGTTTTTGCCACTGCTTTAAACCAGCTGTTTGTTCTTTTGATTTTTGAACCAATAAATCATCTATGAAACCAACTAAAGTTATCATAATCAAAGATGACATGCCTGCAAATAAATAAAGCAAATAGGATGTATCATTGTAAACAAAAGTTCTTATGAAGATATATAGATTTAAACCTACAAAAACACCTGCCAGAACTGTTAAACCTCCTGATTGAGAAATAAGAGGTTTATCTTTTTTATTCTGGTCTTTTACAACTAAGTCTATTCTTCTTAAATATCGAATAGTCCAGGGAGTTAGATATAGAACTACTAAAAAGCTTAGAATTGCACAGATTACAGGAATAAGGTATTGAACCATGTTTTAAAAATAAGAGATATTTATAAAAAGGTTTCTGAATAAGGAAATTTATGAGAATTTTAAAGGCTTTAAAAAAATTGCACAAAGTTGTAACTGGGACAATAATTAATATAGTTAATTTTATTTTATTACTTCCTGTTTATTTTATAGGGGTGGGAATAACTTCCATTATTGCTAAATTGTTTAAGAAAGGATTTTTGAATTTAAAAAAAGAAAACAAGAAAAGTTATTGGACAAATAATGAAGTAAAGAAAGGAGAGATAGAAGATTATTATAGGCAGTTTTAGGAGAAAAAATGTATATACTAGGGGTAAGTTGCTTTTACCATGATTCAAGTGCTGTATTATTAAAAGATGGAAAAATAATAGCTGGTGCTGAAGAAGAAAGATTTACTAGAAAGAAGCATGATGCTGGTTTTCCCATAAATGCAATAAAATACTGCTTGAAAGAAGCTGGAATTACTGTAAAAGAACTTGATTATGTTGGATTTTATGAAAAGCCATTTTTGAAATTTGAAAGATTATTGAGCCAGCATCTGGAAATGTTTCCTTTCTCATACTGGTCTTTTTACAAATCAATTCCATCATGGATAAATGAAAAATTGAGAATACCTCATTTAATGAAGAAGAAATTAGGATATAAAGGAGATATATTATTTATTCCTCATCATCTTGCTCATGCTGCTAGCTCTTATTTGGTATCTAATTTTAATGAAGCAACTATAATGACAATTGATGGTGTAGGTGAGTGGGCAACTACTACTTATGGATATGGAAAAGGAAATGAGATTAAATTAGAAAAAGAAATTATTTTTCCTGATTCTGTTGGTTTATTGTATAGTACTGTAACTGCATGGATTGGGATGAGTGTTAATAATTCAGAATATAAAGTAATGGGATTAGCACCATATGGAAAACCAACTTATTATGATAAATTAAAGAAAGTTATTGATATAAAAGAGGATGGAAGTTATAAGATGGACATGAGTTATTTTGATTATCATTACAAATTAAAAATGCCTAGCAAGAAGTTCATTGAAGAATTTGGGTCTATTAGAACTCAAAAAGAAGAAGTAAATCAAAAGCACAAAGACATGGCTGCTTCTGTTCAGAAAATAACAGAAGAGATTTATTTTAAAATTTTAAATAATGCTTATAAAAAATACAAATGCAAGAATTTATGCGTAGCTGGTGGTGTTGGTCTTAATAGTGTTGCAAATGGAAAGATAACAAAAAATACACCTTTCAAAAATATTTACATTCAGCCTGCTTCAAGCGACTCAGGAACAAGCATTGGAGTAGCCTGCTACATTTATAATGTAATTTTAGGCAACAAAGAAAGATTTTACATGGATAATGCTTATTTAGGGCCTTCTTATTCTTATGAGGAAATAAAGAAATTTTTGGATGATAATGAAATTAAGTATAAGATTTTGAAAGAAGAAGAAATTGCTAAAAAAACAGCTAAACTAATTAGAGATGAAAATGTTATTGGATGGTTCCAAGGAAGAATGGAGTGGGGACCCAGAGCTCTTGGAAACAGAAGCATATTATCTGATGCTACTAATCCTAAAATGAAAGATATTTTGAATTTGAAAGTAAAGCACAGGGAAAATTTTCGGCCCTTTGCTCCGGTTATTTCTAAAGAGGATGTTCATGAATGGTTTGACATTGATCAAGATGAAGAATTGTTCATGTTATTTGTTTATCCTGTAAAAAAAGATAAAAGAAAAATAATACCTTCTGTAACTCATGTTGATGGTTCTGGAAGATTGCAGACTATCTCTAAAGAGCAGAATGAAAGATATTATAGCGTTATAAAAGAATTTGAAAAGCTTTCTGGAGTACCAATACTTATTAATACTTCTTTTAATATTAGGGGAGAACCTATTGTATGCAATCCTTATAATGCTTATAAGTGCATGATGGGAACTGGAATTGATTATTTAGTTATGGACAGATTTTTGATTAAAAGAGAAGATAATTTGAAAGATGCCTGGGATAGTGAAAAAATAGCTAAAGATTAAATTTATAAAAGAAGCTTTTCTTCTAGTAAAAGAAAAAATAAAATGTCACACAATAAATCAATAATATTAGAATTTTGGGATTTTTTAAAAATAAGAAAAAAATGGTGGCTATTGCCAATAATTATAATGCTAATATTGGTAGGCGTATTAATAGTATTTGGGCAAAGTTCAGCTATTAGTCCATTTATTTATGCTTTAATTTAAATGTCATATACTCTTTTGTCTAAAACTTCTCTACCATAGAAATATTCTGGAACTTCTAGATTATTAGGATATGAAATTGACCAAATTTTTAATGGACCCCTTAACCCTGCTCCTGGATAAATTGCTAGAGGCATTTGAGTTTCATCAGAATATGCTACTTTGAAATTTTCTGTTTCTTGCCCAAATAAATATAATCTTGTGAATTGGGTATTGTAAACTACAGGCGATAGATAGATTAAAGAACCTAACATATTAACCTGGCCATTATTGCTTATTTGTGGAATAATTTGAATACATGCATCTATACCACCTGTAAACTTATATTCTTTAGGTTGTACACCTAATGCTTTGGAACCATAAAATATACAGTTTATTGGGATATTTGATTGCTGACCATTGTAAACAATAACCATTGTTGGCTGTTCGAATTCTACTTGCGAGTTATTAGCGTTATTTACTATTGGAACAAAGAAACCTGCTACACCTGCTGCATTTTTAGGATATAGCTTATCTTGATAAATTATATCGTGGTCTATTGCTGTTCCACCAGTGTACAAATAGACTGTTGAATTTCTTGTTTCTTTAACTTGAGAAGGATCTAAATTATAATTTGTAATCCAGGAATACCTGTCATAATTAACATCAGAACCTATTGACGAGAAAGCTGGATATTTACCTATTTCATCTGAAATTATTAATAAATGAGTTGCATTATGTGCTTTTAAAAATTCTAATGCTTCTGTATCATTGCTTCCCATTAAAACATGACGTCCTGTCCAATGATTCCAGGCACCAATTGTATTACCACCATCTGTTATTGTTGCTCTTTTGCCACCTGTTTGGACTAAGTAACCATAGTCCCACCAATGTGAAAAAACAGCATTTTCATTTGTATTATCCCGAACCCATTTCATTGCTAATTGCCATTGTTGATTGTAAGTTGTTCCTGAACCTGCATTTTGAGCTTTGGAGGATTCATAATAATTCAATAAATAACCATTTGAGTTTACTATAGGTATTTCTTTTATTACTGGAATCTGTGCCATTGCATTTCCGAAAGGCCAGAAAAAAATCATTAAAAATAAAGCTAAGACTGTTATGTAAAATATTTTATATGTTAATTCTTTTTCATTCTCTTTTACTTTTTGATATAAGTATATTGAACCAGTATAAATAAAATAAGCGGCTAAGACCATTGCTACTGAAGTGAAAATATAAACCAGCCTTATTGCACTTCTTGCAGCTATTGCCATTATAATAAACCAAGCGATTATAAAAATTTCTGATTTATTTAAGGAAATTATTTTTTCATATTCCTCTTGATCATTTAAATAAGATTTAATGTAAATATAAATAAAATAACATGCAAAGAAAAGGAAAGAGCCTATATATAAGAAATTAGAGATAAAATTATCTCCGTTGAAGGTTGAATCTGCCTTATATCTGCTGAATAAAAACAGGAAAATAAATATTGTGTAAGATACTGTAAGTTTTAATCTGTTTGATTTTGACAAATGCTTGACTAAATGATAAAATAGAATAACAGAGCCAATTATGATTGATAATAAGAAAAACATTCCACCGAAATGACCAACCCAGTCAGATACATAAGGCTGATGATTTTCAGCTACTGTTAAAACCCATCTTCCTGTTGCAAAAGGTTTTGTAACATCTGTAAAAATATCTTTTAATTTGTCTATTAAATATAGAGGACCATTGAAAAGAATTAAAAATATTAGGCCTAAAAATCCAAAAATTATGAAGCTATTTACACTTTTTGGAAGTTTTGAATACTTTTCTACAAATTGATTAACTGTTCTATGTTCAATTATGAAGTGTCTGAAGAAACCTGCTAAAATGCTTAGTAAGCATAAGCTAGTTGTTACTGAATTTAATAATGTTCCAAAGTTTATTCTTCCTGGGAAAAAAAGATTCATTGTTATTATTGAAAGAATAAACCATAATGTATAAGAATAAAGGTTTTCTTTTGAGAACTTATCCAGAATGAGTTCTATTAATGCAAACAATCCAAAAATTAAGAAGATAAAATTAACTCCACCCCAAACAGCTCCTGTTGCTCCTGTTAAGATTCCTGCTAAAACTGCATTAATTAAGGAGAATAATAAATTCTTTGATTTCCATGATGAAACAAAAAAATAAAAAGAAGCGAAGAATAACAAGGTAGCTAATGACTCTTTATCTGTAATACCAGACATTGTCCTAAATAAAAAAGCAGGCGAAAATGATAAAAAAGCTGTTGCTATCAATGCTATTTTTTTGTTATTGAACAATTTGTCAACTAAGAGATAAAAAAACAATGCTGCAAATAAGAACATTATTGCCGGGAAAATCATGAAAGCATAATCGAAGGTTATTGAAGAATCAAATAAATGCATAAATTGGTAAGTAAATACAATTACATGTGTGAAAAAATTAAATTCGCCTACACCTGTAAAACCTAGAGGATATGAACGTAATTTATCTATTGCTGGTAAAGCATCATTTTCCAAAAGGTCCTGGGAATATCTAAATACAAGCATTGCATCTGGGTCAGCAGGCATATAAGTATTAGATGTTGTATCCATTAATTGTGGAATATTCTGGATTCTTATGAAAAAACCCATTAAAATTATTATTAATAAAATCCCATAAAAAATCCAAGATTTCTTATTAATTAAAAAGTTTTTCACGTCTTCTTTTCTTTGTTCTAATTCATCTGGCATTTTATTTTTAGACAAGATTTATTTATATTAATATCGGTTGTACTTTTTTTCTTTAAAAAAGAAAAAACCTACACTAAAAGTAAGGGTTGCACCCTTCACGAACCTGCCTAAAGAAAAAAGCTCATTATTATTGGGGTGAAGTAAACTTCAACTAGAGCCCCTATTAATAAAATAACTAAGGCAATTAATGTTAAATCTAATGTGTCTATTAAAACGTGCTTTATTTGTTTTGAATTCAAATGGGAGTTTATTACTGCAAATGAGATTAAAGCACCAGCCATACCACCTATGAAATATGCTAATATTTCAAAAACACCATGAGTCATATAACGCATTAATGCCAAGGGAAATATATGGAAGTAAGAAAAAATAGTAGATAGCTTTTCTCTTACAAAAATTCCCATTGCAGCTGAAATTACAGAAGCATTCCAGACTAAAATGAATAATGCACCTGCACCGTAGAAGAATGAAAAGAAAATGCAGAATAATAATACTTTGAAATTATTTATTAAAATTTTGAAGAAAACATCTTCTCCTATGAAATTTCCGAAAACTACTTTTCCGTTTATGCTTTGAATTGTTTCAATTTGTGAACTAAATAAGGTTGTTGAGATTGATTCTGGAAGAACTATAAACCAGAATGCATATGCTACTAAAATTCCAAAAAACAAGAAAAGTAAAAATTTTAATGCTCTCCAATGTTCCTTCATTATTAATTTTTCAGAATCTATTTTTAAATCATATTTTTCCTCTCTTTTGAATGTTCTATGCAATAAAGGAATACAAGCTAAGACTGTTAAAAAAACCATGATTATACTGGCCTGGCTTTTGAATATCCACAATGATAATAATAATGCTATTGAAGCATAAAAGAAACCATATAGAAACATTAGTTTAGGATGTGCTTCTGCTCTTTTTGGTCCGATGAGTATTTCTAATACCATTATGTTATTTTTTATATTATCTTGATTTATATAAGTTTTGTTGCTTTTTTTAGGGGAAATTTTTATATAGGTTCTAAATTATATAGATTCATGGATAGATTTTCTAAGATATGCAAGGATATTAAAGAGATAAAAATCCAAGGTGCTGAAAATGTTGCTAAAGCTGCTTTAGTTGCTTATTCTTTGAAGCCTAATGCTTCTTCTATTAAAAAATTAATTTCTTTAAGGAAAACAGAACCAATGGTTGTAAATGCCTTGAATTATGCCAAAAAGCATTCTGTTGATGAAACTTTAAAGTTAATTAAAGAGAATGAAAGAAAGATTATAGAGAATGGAGTTAAATTAATTAAAAATGGATTTGTTGTTTATACTCACTGTCATTCTTCTACTGTTACTTCAATTTTGATTAAAGCGCATAAATTTGGTAAAAAGTTTAGTGTTTTTAATACTGAAACAAGGCCTTTGTTTCAAGGAAGGAAAACAGCTATTGAGTTAGCTAAAGCTGGAATTAAAACAACTATGATTGTTGATGATGCTGTTTATATTGCTTTGAAAAAAGCTGATATTATGTTGATAGGTGCTGACGCATTGATGCAAAAAACTGCCTTAAATAAAATTGGTTCTGGTTTATTTGCTGAAGAAGCTTTTAGGCATAAAGTTCCTGTTTATATTGCATCTAATTCATGGAAATTTTCTAAAAAATCAGTTAAAATTGAAGAGAGAAATGAGAAAGAAGTATTTGATGAAAGACTGAAAATATTAAAAGTAAGAAATCCTGCTTTTGAAGCAGTTCCCTATAAATTTGTTAAAGGAATTATATGTGAATTGGGGATTATTAAACCTAAAGATTTAGCTAAAAAGATAAAGAAAAATTATCTATGGTTGCTTAAGAGTTAATTTAGCTAATCTAAATATTTCTTTATTTCATTTAGGTCTATAAGTAGTGCTTCCTGGGTTTTTTCTGAAAATGATTTTGCAAATATTATTATTTTTTCTTTCCTGTTTTTGTTATTCCAATCTATATATTTTGTTTTTTCCTTTAGTTTAAATAATATTTCATTTGGATTTACTTCACTTTTCCATTTGCATTCTATTAAATAAATTTCTTTGTCTTTTTCATTTAAAGCAATTAAATCAATCTCTATATCTTTATGCCAAAATCTGCCAATTTTTGATAAGTTTTTTATTTTATCAAATACTATTTCTTTGCAGACTTGCTCAAAAACCTTGCCATAATAGGAATTTATTTCCTGCTTTAATGAATCAAGCAGATCTTTTTTTAATCCTTGCTCTATCTGGGCGCGATTTTTCATGACAAAATTCAACCAGAAATTGTAAAAATTATCCTTTATGTAATATCTTGTTATTTTTGATTTTAATTTATTTTCTGTTACTGGAACTTCTTTTTTTATTATATCTACTCTTTCCAAGATTGTTAGATATTTTGGAAGCTTATTTGAAGATATATGGGAATATTCTGAGATTTCGTTAAATTTTGTTTTTCCTTCTGAGATTGCCTGAAGTATTGAAAGATAAGAAGAGAAATCCCTAAACTCTTCTGTAAGCAAATTTAATGGCTCATTATAAAGGAAGCTTGTCTTTTCAAATAATTTTAGTTCTAAATTTTTTTCTATGGTTTCTTTTGAATCAAATTCTTCCAGATATCTTGGAACTCCGCCTAAAATACAATATGCTTTTATTAATTCTTCAGTATTATAATCTGGAAAGAACTTCTGAAGATTCTTAAATTTTAAAGGAAGAACATCTATCTCAGCTGTTTTTCTGCCGTATAACGCAGAATTATAACCATGGGTTATTTTGTATATTGTTGAAATTATTGAACCACAAAGAATTATTTTTTTATTTGTCTCTTTTATTTTCTCCCACCATCTTTGGAGAATTGAAGGCCATGCTTTGTTAATCAAATAAAGATACTGGAATTCGTCTATAATAAAAATTTCATATTTGCTTTTTAAAATAAAATTAAAGAAATCCTCCCAATCTGAAAACTTTACAAATTCATCTTTTACCTGGTTTGAGAAGATGTTTAAGATATTATCAGAGCTATCTGCCAGAAAATATATAGCATTTTTATTTTTTATTGATTCTATTAAAAGCCTGCTTTTTCCTATTCTTCTTCTACCATAAACTAAGACAAGTTCTGCTTTTTTTGATTTGTAAACTTTTTCCAAAGTTTCAAGTTCTTCTATTCTGTTGATAAACATACTCATAATAATGATTATTACAATAATGTTTATAAAGGTTTCTATACTAAGATTTTTTGAATACAAGGCAGAAGGTTAAAGGTAACTATTCCAGATTAAAATGGGAAAAGTTTAATTAGCTTTTTTTCTTTTTTATGTGTAACCTATTCATGATATGGGGACATATTTTTCTCTTTTTTTACAATAATTATATAAATAACAATTTATTTTAATTTAAAGAGGTGAAATGATGAAAAGTAAAAATAAATCTGTTAATAATAAAATTCCTAAATCACTTATTAAAAGTTTAAATCCTCATCAAGAAGCCTATGTCAATCTTGGATTAAAAAATCCTAAGAATGGCGAGTATATGTTAGCTGTTTACCATTTGAAACCTGGTAAGGGATTAAATATATTACAAGCTTCTTGTGAAGTTGCTGCTGAATCTTCTACTGGAACTAATTTTAAGGTTAATACTGAAACACCTTTTTCTCGCGAGATGAATGCACTTGTTTATCAATTAGATATTAAGAAAAATTTAGTCTGGATTGCTTTTCCATGGAGATTATTTGATAGAAAAGGAAATGTACAAAATATATTAACATATATTGTTGGAAATGTTTTAGGCATGAAAGAAGTTAAAGCTTTGAAATTGCTTGATATTTGGTTTCCTTCTACAATGTTAGAACAATACGATGGACCTAGTTATACTTTAGATGACATGAGAAAGTATTTGAATGTTTATGACAGGCCAATTCTTGGAACTATTATAAAACCCAAAATGGGATTGACTTCTTCTGAATATGCTGAAGTCTGCTATGATTTCTGGACTGGCGGTGGAGATTTTGTAAAAAATGACGAGCCACAAGCTAACCAGGATTTTTGTCCATATGACAAAATGGTTGTTTATGTAAAAAAAGCAATGGATAAAGCTGTTAAAGAAACAGGCAAGAAAAAAATTCATTCATTTAATGTTTCTGCTGCTGATTATGACACTATGATTTCTAGATGTGAAATGATTAGAAATGCTGGATTTGAATCTGGTAGTTATGCATTTTTAATTGATGGAATTACTGCTGGATGGATGGCTGTGCAAACATTAAGAAGAAAATATCCTGGGGTGTTTATTCATTATCATAGAGCAAGCCATGGCGCTTACACCAGGGAAGAAAATCCAATTGGTTTTTCTGTTTTAGTTTTGTCTAAATTTGCTAGATTAGCTGGTGCTTCTGGAATTCATACAGGAACTGCTGGTGTTGGTAAAATGGCTGGTAGTCCTAAGGAAGATGTTACTGCTGCACATAATATTTTGGGATTTGTTGCTAAAGGACATTTCTTTGAACAAGCTTGGGGAAGAATTCCTGAAAAAGATGATGATGCCATAAAACTAGTTCATGAAGATTTAGCTCATCATGTAATATTAGATGATGATTCATGGAGAGGAATGAAAAAGTGCTGTCCAATAATTTCTGGAGGGTTAAATCCAACTTTATTGAAAAAATTCATTGATGTTATGCAGGGTATTGATTTTATTACTACAATGGGTGCTGGATGTCATGCTCATCCTAAAGGAACTAGGGCTGGTGCTACTGCATTAATTCAATCTTGTGAAGCATATATTAAAAAAATTGACATTCATGAATATGCCAAGACACATGTTGAATTAAAAGAAGCAATTGATTTTTTTGAGAAAAAGAAATTAAAACAGCCTAGTGAGAAAAGTTGATTTTGGGATAAACTTTCTAAATAAGGTTTTTAAAATAAAACATTTTAAGATAATTTATGAGACTAACAAATTTTATTATTTTTTGTTTTTTATTCTGCTTTATTGTTTTTGCTTTTTCTGTTAATGGGCAAGTAATTATTAATGAGATAATGTACAATCCTTTGGGAAATGATACTAATAGTGAATGGATTGAGATTTACAATAATGGAACAGAGATTGTAAACTTAACTGGCTGGAAGTTTTTTGAAGCTAACACTAATCATGGATTAAGTTTAGGACAAGGAGAAATGACTATCTTGCCTAACGAATATGTGATAATAGTTCAGAATGTTCAAATATTTTTATCAGATTATTCTCAATATTCTGGAAAAATTATTGATAGCTCGTGGAGTGATATAACTAATAGTTTAGAAAAATATTTTGCAATTAAAAATAGTTCAGGTGAAATCGTTGATGAAATTGTTTATTATCCATTAGCAAAAGAAGGTAAAAGCATTGAATTAATTAATTTTAATCTTGATAATAATGTTTCTTTTAACTGGAATGCAAGTTTAGTTGTAAATGGAACTCCTGGAAAACAAAATAGTATTTTTAAAACGATTTTAATAAAAGAATGTCTGAAATTAAATTATAATGAATGCTCTTTAAGAAAAGATTGCGTGCTATGGAGAGATGGAGACTTATGCGTAAATCTTTCTGTAATTGATAATAAAAACTGGAGATGCTCTGACTTGCTAGATACTAATGAATGCAGCAAGATTTCTTCTTGTGAATGGGTTCAATCATTGAATAGATGCATTGTAGAATCAGAAGGATATTGCGGAAACAATCGCATAGACAAATATGAAATTTGCGATGGAAATAATTTGAATGGGAAAAGCTGTACTGCTCTTGGTTTTAATTATGGAATATTAAGATGTGTTCCTCAATGCTCTTCTTATGATGCTTCTTCATGTGTTAAAAATCCTAAAATTTCAAGAAGATAATTTTGGTTGATAGTTGTAAACTAAAAGTTGATAAGTAATTATTTTGGAAGAATTAATTAGTTAAACTGATTGCTACCAAAACTGTTTCTAAAATTGCCAAAGCCAATGCCCATTTACTTTGCCTAAAATAAATTAAAATTGTTATTGCTATTAAATTTAATAATGCTACTATGAAAATAATATTTGAAATGCATTTATTTCATTCATCTTAGTGATAAAATATTATTTTATTTAAGATTTTTGGTTCTTATTCTTTAAAAAAGCACAAAATTAACCTTATTTTTAAAATACGAAATATATATATATAGGTTTCTTTTATAAAAAGAAAGGCCTGAAAGAAAAAGACCTTAAAAAATAAAAGGAAGGTGGTATATACGAATAAAAAAATATTATTTTTTGGAATTTTATTAGTTTCTGTTTTGTTTTTGAGTTCTTGTACACAAGAACCAAAAGCAGCAAATATAGTACAAAATGAATGTATAAGTTGTGTTTCTGACGGAAGAGATTATTGTACAAAAGATGTAGACCTAGAAGGATATTCAATGGGGCAATGTGGTGTTGCTAAAGAAGATTCTTTTGGAATAGGAATTACATTTGGAGAAGGATGTAGTCAAGCTGGTGGAAAATTAGCTTTAGTTAAAGAACAATGTCCTGGATATGTTGTTGAGGAACCAACACCTATAGATACACCACTTTCTGAAAATGAACGTAATGGTCCATTTGACGTTGATAAAGCTAACATTATAGCTGGATTTGTAGATGTGGGAAAATCATTAGATGAAGTGTCTGTGGTATCAGTAAGTTCTGATGGGACAAAATGTACACTATCTTATAAAGGAAAAACATTTACTATTGATAAAGGAGCTGACAAAAGTCTTTTAGAAGTTGATGAACGTCACTTTTTAGCTGTATGGGTTAAAGATATAGTTGTATCCGGAATTGCAGGACAAGAAAGTGGATGTGATCTTGAAATAGCTGTTCCAAAAACAACAAGTAAATATGATTGTTCAATACAACAATTTTCTTCAACTAGTATGAGGGATGGTAATGCTGTATGCGCAAATTTTGGCGGTACTAAAACTTGTTTATTTGGAATGGTTTCAACAATAGCTTACTTTAATCAGACTATAGATAACTTTGGCAGTGCACAATGGTTAACTATGACACCTGAAATGTTTGCTTGTGATGAAAATATTCAAACATTAAAAGCTGTAGAACTTCGTGGTAGAGATAACGCAGATCTTGGAATAAAAAGTATTGATACCCAGATACAAATTATGTGTTGTAATTAATTTTTTCTTTTTTTTCTTTTAATTTTTTTATTTTCTTTCCGAAAGGTTTTCTAAATGTTCTTTTTTGCTGAAGGTTTTTCCTAATGTCTTTCTTTCCTGAAGGTTTTCTTTCCAAAAAGAAAAGCTACTTTATTAAAAAATAATATAGAATAACTAATAATATTCCTAAAATAACTGCTTTGAAAACAAACTTTGTTAATTTTAAGAATAAATAAATTAAAACAATTGCTGATAGAATTAAAAGAATACTAATTGTCTCCATGCTTTTTAATGATTATGTTGCCTCTTTCAACTTTTATTGTTACTTCATCTTCTGAAGTGAATCCTGATAATTTTGTTATTAATGAGTCTAATCTTATTCTTCCTAATTTTACATCTAGATTAGCTATAACTTCTTTTGGACCTGGCTGATTTATGTCGTGAATAATTCTTGAATAGTTATTTTCTTTTTTAGATGCTGCAAACTTAGAAGATTGTTCAAACAGGTATTTACAGATTTCACCTGCAACATCTTTTTTTGTTGCTTCTGTTATTCCTTTTAATCCAGGACTAGCGTTTACTTCTATTACTAATGGTTTTAATCCCTGCAAAATATCAACTGCGCAAACATCTGCATGAATTGCTCTAGCACTTTTAATTGCAAGTTCTTTTGCTTCTTCTGTTAAGGTAATTGCTTTTCCTTTTCCACCTGCATGAATATTTGCTCTTAATTCTCCTCTAGCTGAACTTCTTTCCATTGAAGCTATTACTTCATCGCCTGTTACAATTGCTCTTATGTCTTTACCATCTGTATCTATGAAATCCTGAATAATATAGGCTTGCCTGAATATTTCTAATGTATCTAAGATTGAAGATGCTGAACTTCTTGAATCAGCAAACATAACTCCTTTTCCATGAGTTCCTGAGGGCAATTTTATTATAGCTGGATAATGAATTCTTTTAATTAATTCTTTTGCTCTTTTTGTTGTTGCTGCCAAATATGTTCTTGGCATGTCTACTTTTAATTTTTGCAAATATAATTGTGTTAAGAATTTATCATGAGCAATTGTAAAAGATTCAGGAGCTAAAGGCATATATGCTTTTTTGTTTAATATTTCAGTTATACTCCTTAAGATTAAAGCATATTTGGATGAACCTCTGCAATAAATACAATCATAATCCTTTAATGGCTCGTCTTCATAAAAAATTTCAGCTTTTTCCCTGACAACTATTTCAATATGCCTTAAATCTAATGCATCAACTTCTGAGAAATATTTTTTAGAAGCTTCTATCAACATATTGCTACTATTACTCTTTAAACTGATTATTGCTAGTTTCATTTTCTAGGATCTATAAGAAAGCCAAGTTTTTTAAGTGTTCTTTTTCCTAACAAAACCTTGTATTTTAATTTTGATCTAGAAACTACAGATAATTCAGCCCTTATAGCTCTTCCTTTTAGTCTTATTAATGCTTTTACTGTTGGTCTGATTGATTTGCCATGAGCACTTTTTATTCTTCTAAAACCAATTATTGGGCCTAAGTTTAATCTAGAAGCTGATTTTAAATCAATACAGCTTGAATCTGCACCTGTATCAATCTTAGCTAAAAATTCCTTTCCACCTATGTTTATTTTTTCAATTAATCCGAGGGTTACCATGATATTTAAAATATATGTTCTTAAGGTTATAAACGTTTCCTATAACATAGTTTTATTAATTTTTTTATTATTGTTTTTTAATGGGATTTAGTTTTAATTTTAGAGAGGTTGGAAGTGAACGAGATGTTAGAGAAGTAATAGACTTTTTAGCTTCGCAACCTTTAGGATATCCAAATTATCCTGATTGGGTACAAAGAACAGAAGCTGAGTTATTCTCTGGATATAAACAAGCTGTTCTTGCTTATAATGAAGGAACATTAGTTGGTGATATTGTTCATCAGCCTCATAAATATATTCCAAGAGTTAGAGAAATAAAAAATATTAGGGTTCATCCTGATTTACGAGAAAGAGGTTTTGCAAGGTTTATGCTAAGACAAGTAGAGGTTGATGCTAGAGATGGAAATGAAGCTGTTGTTGTTGACACAAGAAAATCTAATGATGAAATGATTGAATTTTTAAAAAGATGTGGATATTTTCATTTGATTACTGTTTCTTTATATGATTCAACTGAAGAAGATATTACATTCATAAGACCTTTAACCAGAAGAGAAGGATTAATTGAAAGAGTAAGTGCTGATTTTGTTAATAATTTAAGATAAAAAAAGCTAGGTTTAAAAATTTATTTAATTTATTCTTTAAATGAGAAATATGCCTAAAGATGAATTTTTAAGGAAATTGGGAGAACAAGATTTTGAATTTGTAGTTAATGATATTAGATATCAGTTATATCAGTATAAATCAGGGGAAATAAATCATAAGAGAAATAATGTACTAAGTGTATTAAATCTTATAAGTGATAGAAGATATGCAAAATTTGGAGATTATATGAAGGAAGATGTAAGGGAAGATTCTAAATTTCAAAATGATTTATATGCTTTATTCATAAATGGAGCTTTTTTAATGACTTAATCAAATCAAAAAAAATATAAACAATATTTCAAAGTAAATAATGTGAAAACAATAATATTAGATACTAATTTCCTGTTAATGTATGAAAAGTATAAGATAGATATCTTTTCTGAAATAGATAGAATATGTGATTTTCCTTATGAACTGGCTATTATTGATAAAACAATAGATGAACTAAAGGGCAAGAAAGGAGAGAGAATTGCTTTAAAATTACTTGAAATCAAGAAGGTAAAGGTTATAAAGACAAATAAAGAGGGTTCTGTAGATAAGATTTTAAAAGAGCTTTTCTTTACGAAAGAAAACTTCGGAAAAGAAACACCAAAAGAGTTAAATTTAAAAAACATTATAATTGCAACTAATGATAGGTTATTAATGAAAGAGTTGAAAATGCCTGTAATTAGATTAAAACAAAAAAAATATTTAATGATAGAAAATGTTTTATGAAACCACTGTAAAAGCACATATTAGAGTACCTCCAACTGACTTTGATAAAGACAAAGAAGAGGCTGTTCTTAATCAGATAAATGAAAATTATCATGATTTTGTTTCTAAAGACATAGGAATAGTTATTGGTGTTAAAGATATTGTAAAAATAGGAGAGGGTGTTATTATTCATGGAGATGGCGCTGCTTATTATGATACTGTATTTACCTTAATCATATTCAAACCAGAATTACAAGAGATTGTTTTAGGAAACATAACTGAAATTACTGATTTTGGTGCTTTTGTCAATATTGGACCAATTGATGGTATGGTTCATATAAGCCAGACAATGGATGATTTTGTTAGTTTTTCAAAAAGCAATGTTTTAAGTGGAAAAGAAAGCAAAAGAGTCTTAAAACAAGGCGATATATGTAGAGCTAGGATAATTGCTGTTAGCTTTAAAGAAGCTGAACCTAAAATAGGTTTAACAATGAGACAGACTACTTTAGGCAATATTAAATGGCTGGAAGAAGACATTAAAAAACAGCAAAAATCAGCTGAGAAAGAAGAGAAACCTGTTCAGAAAAAAGAGAAGAAAAAGGAAAAGAAGCTTTCTTAGAAAGAAACCTTCAGGAAAGAAAAAAGAAAATGGCAAAGAAAGCATGTAGGAAGTGTAAGATGATAACTGACCAACCAAAATGCCCTAATTGTCAATCAGAATTATTTAATGATAGTTTCAAGGGAAAGATATTTATTGTAAACCCTGAGAAATCAATAATAGCTGCTAAGATTAAAGCAAAAGTTGAAGGAGAGTATGCTATAAAATCACGATGAAGCTTTTTTCTTGCAAAGAAAAAATCTTCGATAAAAAAGAAGCATAATCCAAAGGAAGAAAATGAAAGCAATAGAAAAGAAAGAAAACAGTTTATTGGGAAGAAGTGAATATACTTTAGAGTTTGAGAGCAAGGGAAAGACAATGAGCAAGGAAGAAGCTTTGAAGAAATTAGTTGAGAATTTTAAAGCTAATCCTGAAACAAGCATTATTAAGTTCATAAGAAATGATTATGGAAAAGAGTCAGGTATAATAAAAGCTTATGTTTATCATGATAAAGAGAGATTTGATGCAATTGAAAAATTCAGAAAAAAAGCAAAGAAGGTAAAAGATGCCAAAAAAGAAAGTAAAGAATAAGAAGCCATCTCAAAGATGGAAGAAGTACAAAATAGAAGGAAGTTCTGTAAAGAGAGCTAAAACATGCCCTAAATGCGGTGCTGGTTATTTCTTAGCAGAGCATAAAGACAGACTCTATTGTGGAAACTGCCATTATTTAGAAACCAAAACCAAGCAGTGAGATTTTCTAAAGAAAATTAAGCAAAGAAGAAGAAATACATTATTTCTACTTTTTTATTTTAATTACCTAAAAGGATTTTTAATTTTCCTGCTTAATTCTTGAGAATATTATCTATATGCTAAATAAGCTGCATCTAATGCTTCTAAAGAAGATTTATCATTTTTTTCTAATTCTTCTCTTGTATAAGCTCTTTCACCAGTTTTATCACTAATTATCACTTTATCAAAAACACTATCATACATACTTTTTCCTGTAAATACATCTATTCCACCAGGGTTATTCATTATTGTATAATTATTGCCTGTTTTAGAATCTATTAAATGTACACTTCTGTATGAACTTGGAAGTTGATTACTTTGTACAAGATTTTCTCTTTCTATGCTTAATTTTAATCCATTAGAACAACCAGTTAAACTGCCTAAGACTAATGCTGTTATTGTTACTATTGACTTTAATGTTGTTTTTGCTCTCATTTTTTAGCTTCTTTTTGAATATAAACCCAAAAAGATAAGCCACAAGGACTTATCCTTCTGGGAAAAAGAGGTGATATAATAGGTACAAACTTAGAGTATTTAAATCTTTCGGTTGTATTAATTTGCTAGTAGTTACAAATATTATTTAAAGAGAAGGGGCATTATTTTGGAATGCAAGATGATTTGTATAATTTATTGGTTCAAAAAGATGAGATTACCTGGCAGACTATTATTACTGATTTGATTAAAAGCGAACAATTAGACCCTTGGGATATTGACTTATCAAAATTGACAAATAAGTACTTAGAAGCCATAAAAAGCTTGCAGGAGTCTAATTTTCTTATTTCTGGAAAGGTTATACTTGCTGCTGCTTTATTGCTTAAAATAAAGTCTGATAAATTAGTTGATGAGGATATTTCTGAGTTTGATGCTCTTCTTTATCCAAAAGATGACCAGTCTAGTTTAGATGAATTATATGATGATGCTCCTGAAAGAGAGGATATTAATCCAAAATTAACAATTAAAACACCTCAGGCAAGGAAAAGAAGAGTTAACTTATATGATTTAATGAATGCTTTGCAAAAAGCATTGGAAGTTAATCAAAGAAGAATATTGAGAAAAGAGGGTGAAAGTTATTCTAATGTAAAATTACCTGAGAAAAAGATAGATATTTCTGCTATGATAAAAGATGTTTATAGCAAAATTGTAGGATATTTTACATTAAATAAAGGACAATTAACTTTTACCCTTTTAGTTAATAGTGATAAAAAAGAGGACAAAATATTTACTTTTATTCCTTTATTGCATTTAGACCATCAAAATGAAATTGAATTAGAGCAGAAAGAGCATTTTGGAGATATTTACATTCATTTACTTTCTAAAGAGAGAATTAATCCTTCTGAAGCTTTTTCTAATCTCCAAGAAAAGGTTAGTGAAGAAATTCTTATAGAACAAGCTCCTGTTCCAGAACCAAAAATGAAATCTTCAAAAAGAACTTCTAGAAACAATTAAAAACAAATAATTTTTAGAATAAAGATGCTATGCTTTATTGCTTTACCTATATTTTTGATATTGGGAATATTTAGTGTAAGCTATAGAAAACTAGCTTGGGAAGCTATTGATTGTACATTTAGAAGAGTTACTTTCAGGAAATGTTATTCTGGATTAGATGAAAGAATTAAGGCAAGAATAACGGGAAAATTAATCGGAAGATTTCCTAAACTTGCTATGAGCATCTATAAATATTTTGAAGTAATTGCCTGGATATTTTTGATATTAATGTTGGTATCTGGATTTTATACTGTACAAGGTGGTTATAATTATATTAAATATGGAAATTGCAATGGACCTAATAGCGACCAGTTTTGCATATTTAATCCATTGGGCACTTTAAATAATGGGAATGTATCAGAAGGAGAGAAATGTTCAACTACTGGCGAGAAAAAAGATTTAATTTTACCTGAAGAAAGCAATGGACCATTTTTAGGAAGTGCTAATGCTTCTGTAAAAATTACTGAATTTGGATGCTATGCTTGCCCTTATACTAAAGAAAGTGAGGATACTGCTGTTAAAATTCGCGAGTACTATGGTGATAAAATTAAATTTAGTTATAGAAATTTTATTTTAGATAATCATCCAAATAGCAGAGAAAGTGCTGAAGCATCTGAATGTGCAGATGAACAAGGAAAATTCTGGGAATATCATGAGTTGTTATTTGAAAACCAAGACGAATGGAAAGAAACAGGATATGCTAGTTTTGTTGAATATGCTACTGAACTTGGCTTGAATACTGAACAGTTTAGTTCTTGTTATATTTCTGGAAAATACAAATCTGAAGTTGAAAAAGACTATCAAGCTGGAATAAAATCTAATATATACGCTACTCCAACATTCTTTATTAATAATCAAACTATTGTTGGTGATGTATCATTTAAAGATTTTAAGAAAATTGTTGAGAGTGAGATGAAATAATTATTTCTTCATAAATATACAAATAGTTAAGTATAAGAATGTTTACTTCTTTCTAATATTATATTAAAATGGAAGTATCAAAAGAGATTATTAAACTAGCTGAAAAGATTAGAGCATATAGAATAGATACAAAGTTAATAAAAGAAATTGAGATTAAGAAAGAAATATTAGAAAAACATGTAGAAGAATTAGAAGAAATTATTAAAACTTTAAAACTAAATAGAATCGAACAAAATAAACTTTTGAGTGAAATTAAAAATTTAAAAGAAGAAAATAGCCAATTAAAATTTAAATTAGAAAAAGAAAGAGAAGCATATACATTTATAGTGACAACCTCAAAAGAAACATCAAACATTACAGTATATGGGGAAATTAACAGAGAACTATCCAAGGCAAAAGAAGAAGTATTAATTTGTTCACCTTGGATAACTCATATAGATGATGAATTTTCAGATTTTAAGAAGAGAAAAGACAAGAAAAAAATTAACATTAAAATTATTACTCGTCTTGTAAAAGAAGATATTGAAAAAGGGATGACTGATTTAAACAAGCTTAGAGTTCTGGAGAATTTAGGTGCAGAGATAAGGTATAACAATGAGTTACATGCAAAAATGGTCGTAGTAGATAATTCTATAGCGATAATCTCTTCTGCAAACTTAACTAAGAGAGGATTATCTACTAATTATGAAGCTGGAATATGCTTAAAAAATAGAGATAATATAAATAAGGTTACACAATTCTTTAATGATATTTGGGATGAAAGTAAACCACTAACAAAAAAGGCAATAGAAGATGCTTCATCAAAAAGAAGAGCGTGATATGGAAAATATTTTCATACAGGATAAATACTCTAAATTTCTTTCAGAAATAGAAAGATTTATAGAATTAAAAAAGAAAAAACAAACAAAGATTAAAGGTAAAGTAGAAGAGATAGATCTAAGCAATAATATTCTAACAATAAGATTACAACTAATCCAAGAATTAAAACTATCAAGAGGCTCTTTAATTTTAATTAAGGAAGATAATTTACTAAATCTATTAACAAAGTATGAAAGAGCAACTGTAAAGGAGATTTATAATTCTCTCCTCAAAATTGAAACTAAAACTGAACCATCAGAATTTGAAAATAAAAATGTTATTCTAGACATAAATAACATGAATGTTGCTTTAGAAAGATTAGAAAATATTATTGAAAGTATAAAAAATGGTGAAATTGGCTTAGATAATCTAAGGATTCTTGATATCGTGCTTGGTGAAAAGAAACCAAAATATAGTAAGAAAAGAATTTTTTTTGTTTCAAAAAGACTCAATGAAAATCAGAAAGAAGCAATAATCAAATCTATTGAAGCAGATGATTTTCATTTGGTAATAGGTCCTCCTGGAACAGGAAAAACTTATGTTATTGAGGAATTGATTAAGCAATTTTCAACAAAAAATCAAAAACTCTTGATAACTGCATGGACTAATTTAGCCGTAGATAATATAATAAAACGATTGTCTGAAAGAGAATATAAAAAAATTGTAAGAATAGGTCCTATTAATGAAATTGACCCTCAAGTCAGAAAATATTCTATATTTGAAAAAATGAAGAAACATAAAAATTGGAAGGAAGTTGAAAAATGTAATCTAAAAATAGATGAGTTAATTAAACTAAAATTCCAAAAAAGAACTGAGATAAATTTAATGCAAAATAGTGTTAATAAAATTAAAAATGAAAAGAAAGTTTTGAAAGAAGAACTTGATAATTTTATTAATGAAGAGCAAAAATATAAGGCAATAGAAAAAACATCAGTAGATTATGTAAATTTTCTAGATATTTCTTCTATAAATAATGAAATGACCCTACTTAACCAAAAATCAGAATCATATTTATTATTAAGCAAGAATATTGTCCAAATAAAAGATATACAAACAAAAATACCAGAAATAAAATATATAATACAACTTAAAAACGAAATAAAAAGTATTAGACTTTCTATTTTAGGTAAGAGAATATCTTCTTTTTTCTTACTTACAACAAAAAATAAAGAATTGGGAAGATTAAAACAACAATATGAAAAAAATAGGAAATATTTAAATGAAATTTTAGAACTTCAGAGAAAATGTGATGATTTAAAAAAACAATGTGAAAAACAGTTTGTTATATTATATAACAATGAAAATGGACAACCAGATAAAGATGCGTTAAATTTTGAATTTAAAATTTATAAAATCTTAGAAAGTCAGTATATTCCATCTTTCAAAGAACAAGAAGAATTAACTGTAAAAAGGAGAACATTGGGAATAAATCAGGAAGTTAATAGAATTTATTTAGATTTCTTGAAAATACAAAAAGAGTTATCCAATATAAAAATAAAAAGTTTAAATACCGACATGTATATTCAGATTAATCATAAAAATGATTTAGAAAAACAATATGAAAATTTATCATCTTCTTTAGAGTGCCATAAGAAAAATGTGGAAAGGTTGAAAAGAGTTATAATAACTGAAATTATTGATGATGCAGATTTAATAGCTGCTACTGCAATATCTTCATGTCATTATTTTTTAGATAATATATTTTTTGATATTATGATAATGGATGAGGCAAGTCAAGTAGCTAGTTTTATGTCTCTATTACCCCTTTTTAAATGTAAAAAATTTATTCTTGTTGGTGATAATAAACAATTACAACCAATAGAAGATGCAGATATATCTAAGGAAATGAATTTATCAATATTTAATAGACTTTTTGAGAAATATTCCTATGCCTCAACTTTGCTTACAACCCAATATAGAATGCATAGGTCGATAGCCAAGATTGCAAATGATATTTTTTATGATGGAAAATTAAAAACATTTGAAGGTATTGCAGAAGAAATACTTGACTTAAAAATAGAAGGACATCACTTTTTGAATCCAAAATTACCTGTAATCATTATAGATACTTCAAAAACAGAATTTTATGAAGATGGAATAGGTTCTGGTTGTTCAAATATAAAAGAAGCTAAATATATTACTAATATTGTTTCATCGTTTATAAAAAATGGAATAAAATCAGAACAGATTGGCATTATTACCCCCTATGTTAATCAGAAACTTAAGATAAAAGAGCTTCTTAAGAATATTGAGATAAAAGATGTAGAAGTTGACACGATTCATAAATTTCAAGGAAAAGAAAAAGATGTAATAATAATGAGTTTCGCAAAAAGCAAAGAATGTTCATTTTCTCATTATAACTTAAGATTTATTGAGAATGAAACTTTAATTAATGTTGCTATAACAAGAGCTAAAAAGAAATTAATTTTAGTTGGAAACTTAAAAACCTTAGGTCAGAGTATATTACTAAAAAAAGTTATTGATAAAATTGGAAAAGAAAATACAATAACTTTAAACAGTATGTCTTAGAGGTGGACTAATATTATCGGAGAAGAAAAACAAAATAGAAACACTTATATATATCTTATTCATTCTTAATGAATAAACATTCACCTTAAGTGAATAAAGATAAAAATGATTCCAAAAAATACAGCCAAATTAATGAGGTTTTTACTTAGAGACATGAGTAAATATGGATATAATGTCAATCAAGTAGCTAGGCATTTAAAAATCAGTGTTGGAAGCTCTTTTAAAATTCTTAAGGAGTTGGAGAAGAATAAGATTGTTAATGCTGAAAGCATAGGCAATGCAGTGAATTATAATTTAAATCTTGAGAATCCTGAAACTTCAAAAATATGCGAATTACTGCTTCTTGAAGAAAAAAGACAATTGAATGGATATCCTAAGATTTATAGCGAGTTTCTCCAGGAATTTAAAAAAGCAGAATTAATTATTTTGTTCGGCTCTGTTTTAACAAAGAAAGAGTTTAATGATGTTGATGTTTTATTTGTAACAAACAAATTCAAGGAAGTAAATGATTTTTGCCTTGAATTATCAAAAATCAGAACAAAGCCTGTTGTTCCGTTAATACTTAAAAAAGAAGATTTAATTCATGAATTAAAGAATAAAAAAGAAGCCATATTATCATTAGTTAAAGAAGGTATAATTTTAAAAGGAGAATCTGTATTTATAGAGGTAATCAAAAATGCCAAAAAATAAATCAAGATTAGAATGGTGTTTGGCTAGTGAAGACAGGCTAAAAAGAATACCTCTTAATAATTTGAAAGCAAAAGAGCATATTGAAAAAGCTAAGCATAATTTATTGGCTGCTGATTATAATGTTAAAGGCAACTTTAATGACTGGGCTGTTTCACAGGCTTATTATGCAATGTATCATTCTTTATTAGCAATATTATATAAATTTGGATATGAATCTAAAAATCATGAATGCACTATAAGTGCAGTTGAGCATCTTATTGAAACAAAGAAAATAGGGTTAGATATAAAAGATATTGCTTTCATCAGGACTACAGAGCAAATGAAAATGCAGGATGCCAAATCTTTAAGAGAAGAATTCCAATATGGAACAAAAACAGATGTAAATAAGGAAATATTAAATAATCTTATTAATAGAGCAAAAGAGATTGTTGAAAAGATAGAAATTGCTTTACAAGGCGAATTAAAGGCTTAGGGTTCTAAAACAATAAATTTAAATAGTATATCTTAGGCATACTATTATGGGAAGCCCATCAAAAGAAGAAAAGATACTGAATTTGATTTTTGAGAACAGCCCATTAAGACAATGGCATTTCAATGAGATTGTAGAAGAAGCTAAAGTAAATAGAAGTGTAGTGAATAAATGGCTTAAGAGGTATGTAAAAGAGGGGTTATTGAAGAAAATAAAAGAAAAGAGAAAGTTTTCTTATTTTAGTGCTGGAAAAGAAAATATTGTTTATCAGACAAGAAAAAGGATTTATGCTTTAGAGAAAATATATCAATCTGGTTTAATTGAGCATTTGATTAATTTAAAAGATGTGAAAACAGCAATTATATTTGGAAGCATGGCGAGAGGAGACTGGTATAAAGATTCTGATATTGACTTGTTTATTTATGGAGATTCAAGAGATATAGAAAAAAATAAATATGAAGCAAAGCTGAAAAGAGAAATAGAGATTCATATATTTAAGAATAAAGAAGAAATTAAAAATGTTAAAACTGGCTTAATTAATAATGTGATTAATGGTTATTTGATAAAGGGGGAGATACAGGATTTAATATGAAAAGTGAGATAGACAATTTAGATGAAACTTATGATTTATGCTTAGTAAATGGAAAATTCAGAGAGAAAAATAAGATTGATACTGAGCTTGTTAAGTCTTTGAAAAATGTTGCTTTGAATGGATTAAGGTTTATCAAGGAAAAGTCAAAAGATATAGACAAGAATAGCACTGACTGGACATTTGTATTCAGGGATTATTATGAAGCCTTAAGAGGATTAATAGAAGCTTATTTATTGTTTGATAAAATTGAAGCTGAAAGCCATCAATGCAAAAATGCCTATATCTGCTTTAAACATAAGGAACTTGAATTTAACTGGGAATTTCTTGAAACAATAAGATTAAAAAGAAATGCTATTAATTACAGAGGATACTTATTAAAATATGAGGACTGGAATAGTTTAAAATTAGGATTTGAGATTCACATTAAAACATTAGTTGAAGAAATAGATGAGAAATTAAAATGAATATAGATAAAATAAGAAAGGATTTTCCAACAATAGATGGGAAAAGAGTATATTTAGACAGCGCATGCCAATCATTAAGGCCTGTACAAGTAATTAATGCTATTAATTCTTATTACAAAGAATTTCCAGGATGTGGAGGTAGGAGCATACATAAATTTGGAAATAAAGTAAGTGAAGAAGTTGATAGAGCAAGAGAAAGTGTAAGAAAATTTATTAATGCAAAAGAAAGAAAAGAGATTATATTTAACAGGAATACTACTGAAGGAATTAATTTAATTGCTAATTCTTTTAATTTTCAAAAAGGAGATAAAGTTGTTATAAGTGATAAAGAACATAATTCTAATTTATTGCCTTGGTTATTCTTGAAAAGAAGAAAAGGGATAAATTTAGAAATTGTAAAAACACATAATGGGGTATTAGATATGAATGAGTTTAGTTCTAAAGTTAAAAATGCTAAGTTTGTTTCTATTTTGCATTCTTCAAATATAGATGGTGTAACAAATGATATGAAAGAAATAACTAAAATTTCTCATGAGAATAATGCATTAATTTTAGTTGATGGAGCTCAATCTGTTCCTCATAAAGAAATTGATGTTAAAAAGTTAGATGTTGATTTCTTTGCTTTTTCTGGTCATAAAATGTTGGGTCCTTCTGGAATAGGTGCATTGTATGGAAAAAAAGAATTATTAGAGAAATTAGATTCATTTTTAATTGGAGGAGACACTGTAAAAGATACTACTTATGACTCTTATATTTTAGAAGAGATACCGGAAAGATTTGAAGCTGGATTGCAGGATTATGCTGGTATAATTGGTTTTGGAGAAGCTGCCAGATATTTAATGGATATAAGAAAAGATATTGAAAGGCATGAAATTAATCTGAATAAAATATTAACTGAAAAATTAAAAGGAAAAGTAAAAATATTAGGACCTGAAGATGCTTCTTTAAGAGGGGGTATATTTAGTTTTAATTTACCTAATATGGAGCCTAATCATGTTGCTATGATTTTAGATGAGCAAAATGTAATGATTAGAAGTGGTTATCATTGCGTGCATAGCTGGTTTAATGCAAGAAATATAAAAGGAAGCGCAAGAGTTTCTTTTTACCTGTATAATAATGAAGAAGAGATTGATAAGTTTGTGAATGCTTTGAAACCTTTGCTGAAATAGATTTATAAATAATAAAGATAGATAAAAGTTATGAATAAACATTTTTACTGGCTGACTTCGATTATACCTGTTATACTTTGGTCTATTTATATTTTATTTTCAGAATCGAATACTAAGGTTAGATTTAATTTTTGGAGTTTAGTATTTATTCTGATTTTAATTTTTGCATTTTCTTTTTACAAACTAATTAAAGATGAAGAAATAAGAAAATCAGTTATTTATTATTTTTCATATGGTATTTTGACTGTATTAATTACTTTTGTTATTTTATTAACCCAATATGAAATTACAAAACCAAATGCAGAATATGATGGTTTAGGAATAATTATATACTCTCTTCTTGTAATGGCATGTTTTTTTGGAACTGGGCTTGTAGTGTTAATATTTAAGGAACTAAATAAGAGATTTAAAAAATTGTAGTTATTTATTCCAGTCTATTTTTGTGCCTTCACGTTTTGCATGCTCTATTGTAAAACCATTTGGATATCTTTTCTTTAATTTTTCTACATTATTGTTTAGAATATCCTGCATATCCCATTCAAAGAAATTGCAAATCATTGCTGCATACCATAAAGTATCTCCTAGGTTTTCTTTTATGCCTTCTCTTTGGTCATTGTCATGAGCATATGTTTTTTTAATGCAGGATGCTACATCACCTGCTTCTCCTGTTATTCCTAAACCCCATGTCAAGATTTCTATTTGCTTTGTGTCAAATTTCTTTGCTGTTAATTTGCATAATTCCTGAAATTCTTTTAAAGATGAGTTTTCCATTAAAATAAGAAAAAGATAGAAGTTTATTAAGATTATTATGATAAACAGGTTCAGTAAATTTTAAAAGCTTCAAAATTTAATAGTTTATATGAAAAAAACAATATTATTCTTATCATTAATTGTTTTATTATTTTTATCTGGATGTGTAAAAGATAATGAAAAATCTTTAGATGAATTTAGTTCCCAGAGTGAAAAAGAAAAACAAGGATATTGTATTAATTTATGTGGTGGATTATATACGCATGATCCTTGTGCTAATGAATGTATGATGGGAAAAGAAGTTGAAAAAAGAGATTTTTCTGCAATGACTAAAGAAGAAATAAACCAAACATGTGAATATATGTGTGGTTCTGATCCTTATAGAACTGGAACTACCTGTGTTGATGGATGTATAGCAAGAAATAGTTAATCTTACTTAAAATAGATTTAAATATTCTTAAATTATTTTTAATTTATGAAAAGAGGGCAGGCAGAAGCTTCTTTAAAAAAGAACCTTCAGGAAGAAAGAAAATTTTCGGGGAAAAGTCAAGCAGCAATTGAGTTCATGATTTTTGTTGGATTAGCAATGATATTATTAGTTGTTTACATTGGAATAAGCAATCACTATCTTAATGTTTTGTATAATCAGGAAAAAATAGTAACTGCGGATGATTTCTTGCAGACTATAGTGAATGAGTTGAATGTTGCTGGAAGAGTTGAAAATGACTATTCAAGAACAATTGATATTCCTGATAAAATAGGAAAATATGACTATTCATTGTATATTGGAGATGGAATTAATGATAAAGGATTGTGGGGTAATGCGAGAGAAATTATAATTTTTTCAGAAGGCAGAGAATATGTAAAAACATTGAGTGTTGATGCTAAAGATAAATGCACTACTGTTACTGGAGGAGAAGCTCAGTGTACAAATCCAGGCAACATTGCAGATACATGGGGCATAAAATGCAAATGGAGTAGTAACAAGTGCTACACAGATATTAATAATCCAAAAGAAGAATTAGTAATAGAAAAGGCAAATAATGTAATTAGTTGGTATAAACCCAAATAAGAATCTTTAAAAATCGTTTTCTTTTAAGAATATTACTCCCAGCATAGCTCAATGGTAGAGCGGGTGGCTGTAGATAAAATCACTGTCTGACAGAGCAAACGCTTAGGATGAAAGGCAGTCAGCTGGTACCATCAGGTTCCCGGTTCGAGTCCGGGTGCTGGGAAATATTTATATAACTAGAAACAATATGTTCTAGTATGGAAGACTTCTTTGAAAATAACAAAAGCTATTTTGTTTTGCTACTTGGTATTTTAGTCATTCTTTTGGGAATATTCATTGTAAAAGATTATTTTACTGCATTAATTGGGAGTGCATTTTTAGCATACTTGTTTTATCCTGTTTATAAAAAATTAAGAGAGAAAACTAATAGTGAGGTTTTATCTGCCTCCATAATCATATTGATAATAGTTGTTTTGAGTTTTGTGCCTTTACTGTTTATAATTCAGTCTTTATTTAATGATGTTTTATCAATCTATAACCAGATTTCAAATAATGTGATTGAAAATTCTTTTTTGCAGAATATTATGGTAAATAGTTTAAGTTATGCTAAGAGTGCATTAACAAGCTTTATTGTTTCTTTGCCAAATAAACTCATACATTTATTTGTGCTATTATTTGGATTATATTATTTTTTAATTGATGGAGAAATTATTATTAAAAAAATAAAAGAATTTCTGCCATTAAGCAAGAAAAGAAAAGAGTTAATTTTTGATGAATTTCAAAATGTTATTTATGCTGTTGTTTATGGCTTGATATTAACTGCTATTTTAGAAGGTATTGCTGCTGTAATTGGATTTTACATTTTTGGAGTAAATTCAGCTGTTTTCTGGGGATTACTTATTTTTATTTCAGGAATAATTCCATTTTTTGGCTCTTCAATGATATGGGTTCCATTAGGTTTATGGAAAATATTAAACTTTGATTATTTTAATGGCATAGGTATTTTGATTTATGGGTTTGTTGTTATATCTGGAATTGAAATTATATTAAAACCAAAAGTAATAAGCGGGAAAGCAAAAATGCATCCTTTAGTAACTTTATTAGGTGCATTTGGAGGACTAAGTGTATTCGGGTTTTTTGGAATTATTTTAGGTCCTTTAATACTTAATATGGGGATAACTTTAATAAAGACAATTAAGTTATGGAAAGAAGAGTAGAAGCTTTCTTCTTGCAAGAAGAAATCTTCGATAAAGAAGAAGCAAATCGCGATTAGAAAGAATCATTTGCAAAAAGAGAATGAGATTAAGAATAAAAGAGTTGAACTATAGAACAGAGGGACCTTTAATTTGTGTTTTAAATAAAAAAGATGCACAAAATCTAGACATACATGCTTCTGACAGGGTTGTTATTAAAGGAAATAAGAAAGAGGCTATTGCTGTTGCTGATATTAATGATGGAGATATAATAAAAGAAGGGCATATAGGAATATTCTATGAAGTTGCTAACTATCTAGGCTTAGAAAAAGGGCATGTTGAAGTGCAATTAGCCAAGAAACTTGAATCATTATGGTTTATAAGAAATAAACTAGAAGGTAAAAAACTAAGTAAAGAGCAAATTAATGAGATTGTGAAAGATATTGTTGAAAACAGATTGAATGAAGCTGAAATGACTTATTTTGTTGCTGGTTGCTTTAGTCATGGAATGAATATGGAAGAAACTTATGATTTGACTAAAGCAATTGTTGACCATGGTTCTAGGTTAGAGCTAAATAAAAAAATAATATTGGATAAACATTGTGCGGGGGGAATACCTGGAAACAGGACAACAATGATTGTTGTTCCAATTGTTGCTGCTGCTGGTTTTTGCATTCCAAAAACTTCATCTAGAGCTATAACTTCTGCTGCTGGAACATCTGATACAATGGAAGTCTTATGCAATGTTTCTTTTCCTATTAAAAAAATAAAAGAAATTGTTAAAAAAACTAATTGTTGTTTAATCTGGGGTGGCGGGGTCGATTTAGCTGCTGCTGATGACAGATTAATAAAAGTAAGAAGACCATTAAGTTTAGATCCAGAAGGTTTATTACTTGCTTCTATAATGGCTAAAAAAAATGCAGTTGGCGCTAATCATGTTTTGATTGATTTGCCTATTGGAACTGGTTCTAAATTTGAAACTCCTGAGAAAATTAAAGTTTTAAAAAATAAATTTATAAAATTAGGGAAAATGCTAGGAATGAAAGTTACTGTTATTTTAACTGATGGAAGACAGCCTATTGGAAATGGGATAGGACCTGCTTTAGAAGCTATAGATGTTTTAAATGTTTTACAAAATAAAGGACCTAATGATTTGAAAGAAAAATCAGTCTATATGGCTGGTTTATTATTAAAAATGGCTGGTGTAAAAGATTCTATGAGAAAAGCCAGGGATATACTTGAATCAGGTTTAGCTTATGAAAAAATGAAAGAGATTATTAAAGCCCAAAATGGTAATATATTTACTGCTGAACAGATTGTTGTTGGTAAATTTATCAAAGATATTATAGCTAAGAAAAGTGGAAAAGTAAAAGAAATAAATAATAAGAAAATCTCTAAAATATGCAGGATAGCTGGTGCACCTATTGACAAAGGTGCTGGAATTTATTTATATGTTCATTTGAAAGACAATGTAAAAAAAGGTGATAAATTATTTACTGTTTATTCTAATTCAAAAAAAAGATTAGATTATGCTTTAAGATTGGTTGAAGATGATGGACCTGCTGTTAGCTTTTGAATAATTGAGTTATATCTTCCATGCTTTTTATTTTTAATTGCATCATAGAAATCTAAGGAGAGATGCAAGATTAGACCTGCTGAGATTAAAAACATGTAATCTGTTTTTAAGTAAATTGTTATTATTAAAATTAAAATCCAGAATTCTATTAAATGGAAAATGTGCACTTTTCTCTCTCTTTTTATTTTTTTTCTTTCATTTTCCATATAAAATTGATATGCTTTCCAGGGATTAAAATCTTTTTTACTTATTGCATATTCAAAATAATGGTCTATATCTATTAAAACACCTAAAATAAATAGAAAAAGAACTTTGTAACTATATAAAGGGAATAAGATAATTGCTAAAATTGTTGTGAAAATCACATGTCTTGAGACTAACATAAGATTTAAATTTCTTGATTATTTAAAAAACTATGCAGGGATGGCACAATCTGGTACTGCGCTAGAAGCTTCTTTCTTGCAAGAAAGAATCTTCGATAAGAAAGAAGCAAAATGTTCAGGAAAAAAGAACAGAATGGCGAATCTCGAATCAGATGAGTGAACTGGTTTCCGAAAGGATATCTGGGTTCAAAAGAAGCCTTTTCTTGTAAGAAAAGCCTTCGGGGAAAAGAACACCCTGAAAAGAAAAGCTTCGGAAAGTCCCAGTCCCTGCGTACTTTTTTTCTTGGAAGAAAAAGACTACACTAAAAAAGAACCAAAGAAAACTTCTTAGGAAAACCTACACTAAAAAAAGAAATTAGAAAATTATAATTTAGAAGTATGCTGCAATGCTGCTTCTCTCATATCCGGAGCTTGATAAATTCCTCTTCCAACAATTCCATGAAAATTATCTCCTGCTACTTTTGCTGCTTCTGAAATTACTCCACCTTGAGCAACAAAACCCGGTGCATAAAATATAGGAGAGACTCCTTCTGCTTCTATTACTTCTCTTACTTGTTTAATAACAGATGGTTTGTTTCCTGGAACAACAAAATTATTGATGCCTGCTCTTGCTGCAATTCTATACATTTCTAATGCTCCTTCATCTGTAATAAAACCACCTTCACTTACTGCATAGGCTGGATGAGTCATTCTTCCACCAACAATAACATTTAATCCATTATCTAAGGCATGATAAATCCAAGATCTTTCTGTTTCAGGACCTGCTTGAGGGAATAAAATTACTGTATCAATCCCTGCATTTTTCATTACTCTTGCAAAATTTCTTCCTATATCAGGAATATCTGTTCCTGCTTTTTGATGATCGTAAATTAATGGCTTATTAGTATGTTGTCTTGCAACTTCAACAACTTTAGGTAAACCATAGGTTAATCCTAATTCAAATCCTAACTTATATCCTCCAATCCCATCAACATTAGCAGTCTGTTTTACTAATTCTTCAAATTGTTCTAATGAGGAAACATCACAAGCTGGAATAACACTTCTATCTCTTTCTATAATTCTTTGCTCTAATGTACCTGCTCTTTCAGTTATACCTTTTCTTGCTGCTTCTGTTCCATAAACTCTAAGATAATTTCCTAATCGTTCTAATGTTCTAGGAGAAGATGAACCATTTTGTGTTAAATGATCAAATATATTTAATGCACTTACAACAGAAACAACTTTTGTTCCTGTTCTTTGCTCATATTCGGCAATAGCATCACGACTGTCTGTAGCAACTTCTTGTCTATCTACTGCAATTGCTAATAAAGGTAAATTAAAAAAACCAAAACTAGTTAAGAATGCATTTGCTTCATATTTTGCATCTCCGGCTGTAAATACATCATCTAATTGACATATTCTGCTTTCTGCTGTTGGAACTTTTCCTACAAATAATTTTTTAGCTCTATCAGCAGGACCTAAACCACTAGCTTCACCATGAGTTTTTTCATCTTTCCTAGAAAAACACCATCCAATGTTATGTCCTTGCTGAGCCATAGCTATTGCAGTTCCAACTGCTAAACCAACTCCTTTTTCTGGAATTCCATAAAGTAGTAAATTTACTGGAACTTCTGAATTAGTTATAGCATTTGCATAGTAGCCTGCTAAAGATGATGTAGATTCACCTTCATTAAATTCTCCTATATTAACAAACCATGGAGAAATTCTTCCACTTTTTAATGTTCTATCTTTTGCTGAATCTTCAAATACACCTAAAGAACCAGTACTTAATAAAAAATCTATGAACTGAGATTTATAATCTTCCATGTTTTAATTTAAGTTATAAATTATATAAATATTGTTATAATAAAAAACAGACTTTAGAATATGTTTATTCATTATGCAATAAAATTTCAATGAATTTAGCATATGCTGGTCTTGCTACAAATACGCCTATTGTTACACCTGCTATTGTTGCTATTGCAAAGCCAGTCAATAATCCTGCACCTGTCCAGATTAATGGAAGCATTGCTGCTACTGTTACAAAATAAGCAACCATGATAACAAAGAATGCTTTCTTTATTTTTGATTTCCAGTCTGCTGCTGTGACCTGGTTTCCCTTTAATGCTTCATCTGTCAAGATAATCAAATCATCTACACCTGTTCCTACTGAAGCTATTATTCCAACTATTGCTGCTAAATCTAAATTATAACCTATTAATGCAAAGAAACCTAGAACCATCACAACTTCTGATGATGAGAAAATTACCATGGGTATTGAGATTTTTAATTTTCTGTATCTAACAAAAATTACTAATGCTACCATTAACAATGCTACTAAACCTGCTGTTAATGCTTCAGTTACTAATGCTTCTCCTCTTAATGAAGAGATAGGATCTATTTTAACTATTTCCAGTTTAACAGGCAATGAACCTGTAATCAAAATAGTCTGCAAATTATTCATGTTTTTCAAAGCATCTTTTATTGCTTCTTTTTCATTATTACCTACACCAGGACCTGAGATAACAATATCTTTTGCTTCCAAACCTTTCAGACTGGCTGAAATTTGCAATGTATCCATTAAGTTATCATCTAAGTATAATTCCAATGGACTGGAGAGATATTCCTGACCCTCAGGTGAAATTTGCACATCTAATTTAGAGGTAATATTTGCATGTTTTTTTGCTGCTTTGTCACTTAAACCAATTCTAAATTCAAATGTACATTGAGAACCTTGACTAGTATCCTGACAGTCTCTTATACCTGCACAGGTACCATCATCTTTGCAGACAAAAACAATATCTTCTTTTCCACCTACAAAAACTGTTTCATTGTTTATTTTTGCTTCAAATTTACCTTGCTGGGCTACTAGTTTTTTAACTTCTGTTTCAGATGCACCTGCTATTTCAACTATAATATATTCATTGCCTGATGCTCTAACAGAAACATCTTTTATGCCAAAACCATTTAATCTTTTTTCTATAATTCTTACTAAATCAGGAAATTGCTCTTTGCTTACTGGCTCTTCTGGTGTTAAAATAACTCTGGTTCCACCTTTTAAGTCTAAACCTTCAACTAAATTTGAATAAGGAGGTTCTGCTACTTTTAATCCTAATTCCTTGTTTAAGTAAATAGGATATTCGCCTTTATTTGTGATTATTCTGAATGTTGCATTTTCTTGGTATTTTGAAATTGCTGCATAATAATCTTCTAATGTTTTTATTTGCTGGTTATCTATTGCTGTAATAATTTCCCTTTGCTTTGGCTTTAGGTCTGTATTTACTGTAATTCCTGCATCAAAAGAACTGCTGTTTAATGAAACATCTTTAATCATAACTCCATCATGCTTGCCTGGAGAAATCCAGACTACTGACAGGATTATTAAGAATAGTAAAATTAAGATTCTATAATGTAAAAATTTTTTGAAGTTCATTTTAACTTATGTTTTTCCTCTTAATATATGCCCATAATAATGGAGCATTAAATAAATAAGTTGAAATTATATCTGCAATTAATGCAAATGCAATAATTAAAAACATTTGCTGCAATACTTCTGAAGATGAAACAAAGTAAGCTGGAATAACTGCAAATAAAGTAGTAAAGGTCATTGTTAATCCTGTTTTCATTGAACTTGTTAATCTTTCAAAGTAGGGCAAGTGTTTTTTATTTAGCAAACTGTTTGTTAATAGGATATCTGTGTCTACTGAATAAGCTATAACTAGTAAAAATGCAATTATTCCTCCTGCTGTTAAGTTTATACCTAATAAACTGACCATTGCAAATGGAAATGCAATATCCAGAATAACAGAAGAAATAACTGCCATGCTTGGATAAAGTGACCTGAAAGCAATAAAAACAGTTATTGACATTAAGACAAAAGAGATAACTAAAATTCTTAATAGATTACTGTAGAAATCTTCTCCAAATTTTGATGATGTATCTCCTATTGTAAATTCATCTTTTGTTAATATTTTATCATTTATATTTAATTTATCTAATGCTAAAGTAACTTCCTCTAAAGAAGCTGAGCCAACTTCAATTTCTAAGCCTTCTAGATTATTGCTTATTGGGCTTTGAACCTTTCTTATTGAAATATCCTTGAAAGTTTCTTTTAAGCTGCTTTCTATTGAATTATAATCTAAACCTTGTTTGTTTATTGTTACTGAAATTCCACCTTTTAGTTCTACACTTCTTTGTACAAATTCACCTGTTTGAGAATATTTAATTAAAGGGACTGCTATTGAGAAGATTAATAATAAAATTGGAATTATCATTAACTTTTTATGATTCTTATCAAAAAATGATTCAAATTTGCTGAAATCCATGCTTAAAATCGCGATGAATGAGTTTAAATAGGTTTTCTTTGCGGCTTTTCTTTTGCAAAAGAAAATCCGCGATAAAAGAAAAGCAGAATGAAAACAAAAAGTTATAAACTAATAATATAAAAATTTTATATGATAGAAGTATTAAGATTAGGGCACAGACCTTTTAGGGATAAGAGGATAAGTACGCATGTTTGTTTAACTTCTAGAGCTTTTGGTGCTTCTAAAGTTTATTATTCTGGAAATAAAGATGAAGTTATGGAGAAAACAATTTTAAGAATTGTAAAAGAATTTGGCGGTGATTTTTCTGTTGAATATGCTGAAAATGCTGAAAAATTAATTATTATGAAAAAAAGAGAAGGATTTTGTATTGTTCATTTAACCGTGTACGGAAAAGGTGTTTTAGAGAAAATAAAAGAAATAAGAAAAGAAAAGAATTTACTTATTGTTGTTGGAGGAGCTAAGGTTGAACCTGTTTTTTATGAGTTAGCTGATTTTAATATTTCTGTTACTAACCAGCCACATAGTGAAGTTGCTAGCTTAGCTATTATTTTGGACAAATATTTTTCAGAGAAAGAATTTTCTTTAGATTTTAAAAATGCAAAAAGGAAAATAATTGGTGTAGAGAAAGGGAAGAAAATTGAAAGAAGTTAAAAAGTATAATCTTTTATTAAAAGTTCTATTTCTTCTTTTAGAGTTTCTGCTTCCTCATCAGTTAGTTTTTCCTCTTTTTTATGAGATTTAATAAGAAATACGAAATAATTTTCTATATCCCTTAGATGTATCGTAATATTATTATCATTTAGGGGGCTATTAACTTCACCTCGAAAATAGTCTTCAATTCTATTTAACGTTCCAAGTTCAGCAACATAGTCTGCATAAAGACGTGAAATATCATATTTTTTAAAATTAGATAATAATCTTCTTAAACCTGCGATAAATGCCTCTGCTTCTACTTGCGCCATATGTAATCTAAAAGTAAAATCATCCATTTTAACCTCCTTTTGGTTAAAAACTAAAGAATTAGCTTATATTTAAATATAATCAAGATTGATTTAATGCAATCTAATTAATGAAATTGCTTCATCTATGCCTTTGGTTAATGCTTTCAAATCTTTATTGAAATCGTAATTTCTTTGTAATGATTTTATTTTATCCATGCATGCCCTGAAGTGTAAAGGGTTGCTGTTAGCCATTTTCATCCAGAGGTTATCTAGGTCTGATTCTATTGAATCTTGATTTTTTTGGAATTTTTCCTTTAATGATTTTAATTGTTCAATAATATTTTCTATTTCTGGAGTCATGTTATCTTAGTTTTTCCTTGTTTATTAAATAAATAACTATCTTTTCCTATAACTCTTATTTTTCCATTAAAATAAATTCCAGAACCTTCTGGAATAGCAACAACATTTATATTATTAGTTTTAACATAATTAAATATCTTCTCATTTTCTTTATTAGAATAATGAGCCCATATTGAATTTTCATTAATTAAATTTAAACCATTAAAATCTTTAAGTTTTACTTTATTTTCATCGTGAGAAGTTAAAATATTTTTTCCTAAAATTAAAGCACCAGCACTTCCGCCATAAACTGGTTTTCCTTCTTTAATGAATTTTAATAATTCTTTATCAAAACCACTTTCTTTTAATTCTTTTAATAATTTAAAAGTATTTCCACCACCAATATAAATAGCTGAATATTTTTTCAAATCTTTATTTTTGAGATTAGTCCACATTTCTATATCATAAATATTTAAGGGATTAAAACATGATTTTAACCATTTAAAGCAATCAGGATAAGAATGCCTTTCTTCTTCCATTGCAATTGGAATATACAACAATTTTCCTTTAATTTCTTTAGCAAATTCTTTATCTAATTCTTTAGAATCTTCTTGAGACCCACCAGCTGATAAAAAAAGTTTCATGTTCTAATAATTCTTACTTTATGACCTGCTTTTTTTGCTTCTTCATAGCAAATGTCAAAAATTTCTGCGTCTAGATTTTCGCGAATTTTATTTTTTGAGTATTTTCTTTTTTCCAATCTTGCTTTTAATTTTTTTAAGTCTGTTTTTATGATATAACAAGTTTTTACATATTTTTCAGGCAAATAATGGGATAAATGAGAATCAATTACTAATGTTTTCTTTGAGTTTTGAATTAATTTTGTTAAAAATCGGTTTAATTTGTTTGTATCAATAATGTAGCATTTTCTTTTTTTATCATAGCCGTCAAATAATTTATTTTCTTTTATTAATAAAGAAACATCTACGTATTCATAATTATTCTTTTTTGCAAACTTTTTGGAAAATGTTGTTTTTCCTGAAGCTACTGAACCTGAAACAATTATTGCTTTCAATTTACAGGATATCTTAAGATGGCTGCTATGCCACCTAATTCTTTTAATTGTACGCCTTCATTAGTGTCTATTGATATAATCTCATAAGTTGAATTGAATTTTTCAACTGCTTCAATATATTCTTCAATTAATTCATTGTCTAAACTTTCTGAGATTAGTAAAATTTCAACTGCACCATATTCTATTGCTTTTTTTACATTTGCTTTCCCATATGCTGCTTTTGAGTTATCTTTTGCTAACATTTCTAAAAATCTTAGCATTAATTTTTTTTCTTTTGTAATTGATTCTTCTGCCAAGACATCTTTTGATTTGTCAACTAATTCTTTTAACCCATAATCTTCTGTATAGCTTAAATCCTGGGTTGTTAGAACTTTCTTTTTTACTTCATTATTCAGGTAATTACCTTCAAAAAAAGTTTCTTTTGTTGGACCTGGACCACCTATTAAAATACCTCTAATTTTGGGATTGTTATAAAATTCCTTATTTGATACTTCTGCTATTCTTTTATAGAATTCATGAGCTGCTCCTTCTCTTAATCTTGCAAAACGAGCCTGGGAATTATGAACTATTAATCCATTTGCTATAAAATTTCTATTTCTAACTTCAATATCCACCATAGGCACTTCTTTATTTATTTTTTCTATTGATTTTATTTTTACAGGAATCAAATTATAATTTGAAAAATTCTTTAACTCTGAATAAAGTTGTTTATTGTTCTTTATTTCTTTAAGTATTGAACTATTAAAAATGTTTTTACTCATCTGCCTTTCATTTCTAAAGAAATTAGTTACTTTAGGAAAGTGTTGAATGTTTAAACCTGCTTTTTCGATAATCTTTCTTATTGAAGAACCTTGTGTTATTATTTGCCTTACGTAATTTTTTTCAGTTCTGTTCTTAATTAATTTAGCTAATTTATCCCTCTTATTTTTGAATGTAAAATTGATATTTTTTTGAAAATTCTTCAATGACTGCTTTTCAGTAATTCTTAATGTATAACGAGTTTTCTTTGAATAAGGATTACATTTGTTATCATAAGTGCATAAAGAGCCAATGATGCCAAATCTTAAAAGAGATAACTGGAGTTGATGAATTAAAATCTTGTTGTTCATCCCAATAGAAAGTTCATCTTTTGTTGCATAACCTTCTGTATCAAATAAACCTTTTAAAAATAATTTTAAAATTTCATCGTGAGATTTTAAGATTTTTATTGGAATTTGTGAATCTAATGCTTTCTTTAATTCAGGAAATTCATTTCTAAATAATCTTACCAAAGCTCGGCCATAAACTCTTAATTGGTAATAATTTTTTGATTCTCTGAAACGTAAAGAAGTATTTGCATTAAATGCTTTTTTAATTAGATTTTGATATTTTACTAAAGTTGATTTATCCCTTTCTGAAAATGTTAATCTATCTTCTTCATAATTACCATCGCCTAAAAAATAACCTAAAATTTGGGCTGTATTTTTGTTCAGGACTTTAGGCAAAGTTAATGTTTTATGCTCTTCTGGATGCAAAATCTGGGCAGAACCTTTAACTTCTATTTTTTCAGGCATTAACAAATGGTCTCCAATATTTAATTCAGAAGATGATTTTTCTTCAAAAGAATTTGTAAAGAAAATATGGTCTTTAGAAGCTTCTATTTCTAATCTTGGAAATTTGGTAATAATTTTATAAGTTACTTCTTTCTTATTTTCCCATTTATTTAAGATGGCTGAGTCTTCTATTGATTTGTTATTTAGATTGGCTGATTTTAATAAACAAGGCATTGATGAATCTTTTATAAGAATTATGTTTCCATCTGTTAATTGGATTAACGTTTCTGGATTTAAGCATTGTCCTCCTGCTTTAATTTTACCAGGAACACCTGATGTTAAATGAAATAATGTTGTTATTGAAGTGCCACTTAAGATTCCTATTGTTGCTTCCCTGTTATCTAAAATGATTAAACCATAATTGTCTTTAATATTCATCATGTCTTTTAATGGGTCTAAGACAAATACCTGATCACACCGATATAATCTTATTTGCAATGGGACAGGTGGTTCTATGCTCCAGACTTTAATGTCTGTTTTGTTTTCTGATTCAGAAGCATCTCCGCAAAAAATAGCTAATCCATTTTCAGGTGTACTTTTATATAATCTTAAGAATCTGATTGCTCTTTCTAATGAATCTATTACATTTTTCCTTGTGTTTTTATCTTTAATATTAGAAGCTGTTCCTTGCTCCTGCTCTAAATGCTGGATAATCTTGATAATATCATAATCTTTTGGAATATAGACAGAAACTAATTCAGTATGCCTTCCTTTAACTGCTTCCAGCTCTCTAATAACTTTCTTCAGTTTCATTATTTTTTTCTTGTCTTCCATTGTAATTTAAAGAGAAAAGATTGTATTTAAAAGTTGTTATCTACAGAAATTCGACATTCAAACTATTTCCAAATTTTATTTCTTTTGCATTTGCAACTGCTTTTAAGTCATTCATGAATTTGGATTTTTCTAGTTTACTTGGAAGAGTTAAGATAATCTCTGCTTTCATGCTTTTTTGCTTGCTTGTTTTTACTTTTCTTATTTCAGAAATAATTTGGATAATTTCATCTCCTTCTTGCTCTAGTTTTTCATTTATTAAAGATTTATCATATTTAGGCCAGTTAGTTAAATGAATGCTTTCTGTTTTTTCAAATTCTTTAAAGTAATTTTGATAGATTTCTTCTGTAATGTAAGGCATGATTGGGGAGAATAATTTTAATGAATCTAATAATGCTAAATATAAAGTATATTGAGCTGATTCTTTTTCATTTTTAGTTTTTGGTTCGTAAATTCTGCTCTTGATTATTTCCAAGTAAAAATCACAAAATGTATTCCAGAAGAAGTTTTCTGTATCTGATTTTAATCTAATATATTCAAACTCGTCCATGCTTTCTGTTGTTTCTTTTATTAATGAATTTAATTTTGAGATTAACCAGGAATCAAATGGCTCTAAAGATGGAGGTTTTTTATGAGTATAATCAGATAAATTCATTATTGAGAACTTAGAAGCATTGAATATTTTGTTTACTGTTTTTTGGCCTGCTACTAATTCTTTTTCTTTGAAAGGAGTATCATCTCCTAATTTGAAAGAAGATGCCCAGAACCTTAATGCATCTCCTGAATATTTATCCAGCATTATTTTTGGGTCTATTGTATTGCCTTTTGATTTGGACATTTTTCTTCCATTTGGGTCTAGAATCCAACCAGAAATAATTGCATCTTTCCATGGAAGAACTTTGTTATGCAAATATGATTTTGCTAATGTGTTAAATAACCAGAAAGTAATAATATCATGAGCATTTGGCCTTAAATCCATTGGATATAATTTGTGGTATAATTCAGGAACTAAAGAAGCTGCTATTTGTGGTGTTAAAGAAGAAGTTGCCCAGGTGTCTAAAATATCTTTTTCAGGAATAAACTCTTGAGAATTACATTTTGGACATTTTTTTATTTTAGGAGAATCTTTTAATGGGTCTACTGGTAGGTCTTTTTTATTAGCTATTATTATTTCATTGCATTTTTTGCAGTACCAGACAGGTATAGGAACTCCAAAAAATCTTTGTCTTGAAATACACCAGTCATATTTTAATCCTTTAACCCAGTTGTCATACCTGTTTTTCATATGACTAGGATGCCAATTTAATTTATTTCCTTGCTTTAGAAATTCATCTCTTAAATCTAAATATTTAATGAACCATTGCTCTGTCATTAATATTTCAATATCATAACCGCATCTTTCATGAGTATTAACAACATGTTTTATTGGTTCTATTTTTTCAATAAAATTATCTTTTTGCAAATCTTCTATTATTAATTTTCTTGCTTCTTTTGATTTTAAACCTGAGTATTTTCCTGCTTGTTCATTTAAGGAACCATCTTTGTTCATTATTTCAATTGGAGTTATTTTAAATTCTCTTATCCATTCAGCATCGTTCATGTCTCCAAATGTACAATGATAAACAGCTCCTGAACCAAAAGCTGGGTCTACATCTTTATTAGCATAAATTTTTACTTCTCTATTGAAAAAAGGAATTGTTGCTGTTTTTCCAATAAATGCTTTGTATTTTTTATCATCTGGATGAACATGGATTGCTACACAAGCAGGCATTAATTCTGGCCTTGTTGTAGCTATTGTAATTGTTTTTTTTATTGATGTTTGAAATTTGATATAAACTAAATTAGATTCTCTTTCTTTGTCTTCTAATTCATATTGTGCTATTGCTGTCTGGCATTCAGGACACCACATGAATGGCATTCTTTTTCTGTATTCTCTTCCTTCATTGTATAAATCTATGAAAGATTCCTGGGATATTTTTCTTGAATGACTGTCTATTGTTGAGTAGAATAATTCAAAGTCACAGCTCATTCCTATGTTTTTCCAGTCTTGAATAAAATCAGGTCTAATTTCTTTTAATGTTGCTAGGCATAAATTAATGAAATCCTGCCTTGGCATATTTACACCTCTAACTTTCTTTTCTTTTTCAATTAATCTTTCTGTTGGCAAACCATTGTCATCTGTTCCAAATGGATAGAAAACATTGAAATTATTCATTCTTTTGTACCTTGCTATTACATCTTGTTGAGTGTAAGAAGCTGAATGACCTACATGCATTTTTCCTGAAACAGTGGGAGGAGGAGTATCTATTGAATAAATTTGTTTCTTTGAAGTTTTATCAAACTTGTAAATTTTATTTTTTTCCCAGAAAGCTCTAATTTCCTTTTCCTTTTCTTTTGGGTTGTATTGCTCCATTTTTTTTCATTAGAGGTTTCTTTTAGTAAAAGAAAGTCCTGAAAGAAAATAAAAACAAGGATATTTAAATCTTGTGAGAGCAAAGTTTTTTATAGTAAAAAGATATCTTGAGTTTATGATTATAAGAAAGGCAAGAAAAGAGGATATTAATGCTATAAATTTCCTTGATAGAGAATCTACAAGATATCATGAAAATTTTGATAAAGATTTTCATACTGTTTCTGAAAAATTTTGGACAATGAAAAAAGATTCACAAATAAAGGCAATAAAAAGCTCAAAAGAACTTATTTTAGTTGCTGAAATAGATAGGAAAGTAATAGGTTATATTTGGGGCTATATTGAAGAGGTTATAAAATATAAAATTGGTAAAATCCAGGAATTAATTGTTACATTTAAAGAAAGAGGGAAAGGAATAGGAACAAGATTAATTACAGAAATGTTAAACTTTTTTAAGAAGAATAAATGCATTATTTCTGAAATTGAAGTGTTTGTTGATAATTTACCTGCTCTCAAAACTTATGAAAAAATTGGTTTTAGGAAAAGAGAATATAAAATGCAATTAAAGCTAGATAATAGAAAGTTTTCACCTTTTGTTTAAATGTTATGAGAAAGTAATAAATTTAGGGATATTTGAAAATAATCATTAAATTCCTAACCCTTCTCAAAAACTGAAAGATTTTAATAGTAGTTGTTTTTATGTTTGATATGCAAGGTACAATTGTAGAGATAAAAACACCAGATAAGTTGCCTTTATATGGATTATATAATAAAGTTAACAAAAGTAAATCTATTTTGATTAATATTCATGGAACTGCTAGTAATTTCTATGAAAACTATTTTATGATGCCATTAGTTAAATTATTGGAGAAAGAAGGCATTTCTTCACTATCAACAAATAATAGAGGAGCTTCTGTTATGCAAGTTTATCCTCATGCTGGTGCAGCAATAGAACATTTTGAAGATTGTGTTTTGGATATTGATGCATGGGTAGATTATGCTTTATCGCAAGGTTATAAGAAAATCATTTTGCAAGGGCATAGTTTGGGAACTGAAAAAGTTGTATATTATATGAATAAAGGAAAAAATGTAAGAAATATTAATGCAATAATTCTTCTAGCTCCGGCAGATTCTTATGGACATACAACAGAATTATGTTTAAATAAAAAAGAATTGGCTGAACTTCTTGAAGAGGCTAAAAACTTAGTAAGCAAAGGTGATAAAGAGGTATTTTTAAGAAAAAAATGGCTTTGCCATGGAAATATTTTGCCAAAGGGTGCTGATTCATTCTTGAATTTCTTTAGTCAAAATTCAGAATTATCAAAAGCATTTCCATTAAGACAAGGTAAAAATCTTAAGATGTATCAAAATATTGAGGTTCCAATTTTAATAGCTATTGGTGATCAGGAAGAATATACAATAATTCCAGTAAAAGAAGCTCTTAAGGTTCTTGAGAAAGAAAATAACCTAGCTAGATGTTTTCAATTAGAAGATTGTAATCATGATTTTGAAGGTAAAGAAGAAGAACTAAATAAAATCATTATAAGCTTCTTGAAAGAAAATCTGTAAAACTAAATAGCCTTTTCTGGAAAGTTTTATTAAATTTATATTTTTCTTTATAATATGTACAGATAGAATTTATCATAAAAAACAAGACAGGATTATTCCTAAAAAAAGGAAATCTGCAATTGAAAAAATGGAAGATATAAGAAAAGCACAAAGCCAAAAATTATTTATTCATCCGATAAAAAAATGGAGATTAGATTCTTTAATTAATAAAAAGTTGGGAGAAGGGGGATTTGAACCCCCGATTCTGGAAGGTAAGTTTTAACTTTACCCTTTCACCATGGTCTTCAGCCATGTCTGAGATCAAGTAGAATTTCTCCTTTCTTGATGCTCTCCCAGGTTACTCAAATGCTAATGTTTATTAGTCATCTTCTGAGCTATTCTCCCCCCAACAGAATAAAAAATCAAAATGTACTTTAAAATCCTTTCGATTTGATTAAAAAATAGCTGTAGAAACTTTTATTAAGAAAATAAACCTTGCTTTGATATGAGTAATTTAAGAGGTAACTTTAGATTAGGTGTTTGGTTATTTGCATTTGGATTATTATTTGCTGTTTTACTTGTGTTTAATAATGAAGATATGGTTACTGGTTATACTACTAAAGATTTAGGAAGCCGTGCTTTTATTTTACATGCAAAAGATGTTAAGATTATGAATATTGAGAAAGATGCTAATAGTGTTCTTGAAGTTAATATTGAAAGTGATGGCTTTGTTAATTTAGATGTTAAACTAGATTGTGATTCTAATGTTGTTGAAACTATTGAAAGTGTGAATGGAGTTTACAGGATAAAAGAGCCTACAACAGAGAAAAACAATATATATAAAAGTGAAAACTTATGCTTGGTATTTAGGAATACAGAGATAGATGAATTAGCTTATGTTAATGTTATATTAAAACAAGTAGATAAAGATAAATGGAGGATTGTGTAAAAATGGTAAATAAGAGAGGTGCTATGGAGCTTTCTATAAATACAATTATTATAATTGTTATAGGAGTTGCTTTGCTTAGTTTTGGGCTGATATTTTTAGGTACAATTAAAGATAAGGTATTTGGGTTAACTGAGAATGCTTTTGGTGAAGCTGATACTGCTTTAACTGATTTAAACCAAATAGATTCTAAATTGAGTGTTGTTTCTTCTGTATCTGTAAAAAAAGGAGAAACTACTAATTTCAAGATTAGTGTAGGCAATGAAAAACAAACAAAAGCTAATTTTGTAGTTAAAGTCACACCTGCTTCAGGTAATTTGGCTGGTGAAAGATTAAAAATTGAGATTCCAAGAAGTCAGTTTGATATTGAAAGTGGAGCAGGAAAACAAACAGGTGCATCTGTTACAGCTTCTGAAAATATTGTGCAGGGAAGCTATGCTTATTTAGTAGATGTTACTGCTGACGGACAACCTTATGAAAGCGGAGAGTTTTTTGTAAACGTTAAATAGTAAGGGCTCTGCCCTTTACGAACCCGTTAAAGAAACTTTTATATTCTCCTTTTTTTTCTTATTCTTATGATTTATTTTTACAATACACTAACTCGGAAAAAAGAAGAGTTTAAAGCTATAGAAAGTAAATTAGTCAAGATTTACTCATGCGGACCAACTGTCTACCATTATGCTCATTTAGGGAATTTAAGATACTATACATTTTGTGACTTGTTAAAAAGAAGCCTTGTTTTTTTAGATTATAAAGTAAAACATGTAATGAATATTACTGATGTTGGACATTTAACTTCTGATTCTGATACTGGTGAGGATAAATTAGAGAAAGGTGCTAAAAGAGAAAATAAATCTGTTTGGGAAGTTGCTGAATATTTTACTAAAGAGTTTTTGAAAGATGAAGAAAGATTGAATATTATAAAAGCTGATGTTATTTGCAAAGCTACTGACCATATTAAAGAACAGGTTGATATTATTAATGAAATAGCTAAGAAAGGATATTGCTATGTTATTGAAGATGGAATTTACTTTGATACTTCTAAACTTGAAAACTATAATATTTTATCTAAACAAGACTTGAAAGAACTACAGGAAGGGATTAGAATTGATGTTAAGGATAAAAAACAGGGAACTGATTTTGCTTTATGGAAGACTTCTCCTGTAAACGAGAAAAGACAGATGGAATGGACTAATACATTTACTGTTTTGTTAAATAAAGAAGATTATGAAAAACTTACTAAGATTAAAAGTAAAAATCTTAAACTTTTAAGTTATGAAAAAGGAATAGCTAAAATTTCAATTTCTGGTTTCCCTGGATGGCATATTGAATGTTCTGCTATGTCTACTAAATATTTAGGAAAAGTGTTTGATATTCATACTGGTGGAATAGACCATATTAATATTCACCATACTAATGAAATTGCACAAAATATGGCTGCTTATGGCAAGAATCCTGCTAACTACTGGATGCATTCTGAATTTTTAGTTTTGAAAGACAATGTGAAAATGTCTAAATCTACTGGTGATTTTGTTAGATTACAGACATTACTTGATAATGGATATTCTGCTTTAGATTATAGATATTTTTGCTTGACTGCTCATTATAGAAAGCCTTTGAACTTTTCTTATGATGCTTTGGATTCTGCTAAAAACTCTTTAAAGAAATTGCAAGAAAAGGTTTTACTTATTAAATCAGAGAATAAAAAAGGTTCTGATGCTGAAAAGTATTTGAAAAGATTTACTAAAGAAATTTCAGATGATTTGAATATTCCTAATTGCTTGGCTATTTTATGGGAGTTAGTTAATGATGAGAAAATTGATTCTAAAGAAAAGTATAAAACTATCATTTTATTTGATTCTGTTTTTGGCTTAAAACTTGATTCTATAAAGAAAGAAAAAATTCCTGAAAATATTTTAAATTTAGCTGAAAAAAGAGAGAAATTTAGAAAAGAGAAGAATTGGAAAGATTCTGACAAAATAAGAGAAGAAATTGAAAAACTTGGTTTTATTGTTAAAGATGAGAAAGATGGGTTTAAGGTTGAGAGAAAGTGAAGGAATAAATGATGGAAAAAATAAATCCTGAAGAAATAAGAATAGAAAAATTAAATGAAGCACATGAAAATATTACAAAAGAAATAAAATCTTATGAACCTGAATT
>Ga0208375_1000135_pt1 | contig 118598 bp, 143 predicted proteins | sample RifOxyD1_FD_184038 | JGI IMG/M metagenome (GOLD analysis project Ga0208375, IMG submission 184038) | Soil microbial communities from Rifle, Colorado - Rifle Oxygen_injection D1 (SPAdes) | ecosystem: Environmental > Terrestrial > Deep subsurface > Rock core/Sediment | place: Rifle, Colorado... | reverse complement strand
CATCAGCGCAGCCTCATCTCCGTCGCAGTCTCTTCTTATCGCAGCGTGCATGTAAGGAGACGCAAAAAGCCCCTGGGTGTTTGAAAAGCCGATTATCCTGCATATGACTCCTGCGCAATTGTGGGGCGCCATGCAAACACCCATCTGTCCAACCAAATCCTCTCGTTTTTGCGCGTTGTAAAGAGGTTTCATTCCGTAAACACCAACAAGAAGGGAATCAACAAAGTTGCAAATCTTCAAAAAGATATCATCAGATCTCTCTTCTGCAGACTCCGTGGAACAGGGAATTACGACATCGTGGGGTTTTAACTCCACTATCTGCTCTTTGTCAACAAGCTTTTTTCCGTAAACATCCTCTGTGTACCCAAGTTCCCTTAATTTCCCGACGCTGACAGAAATTTCTTTGGGCTTGAACGCTATCAGGGGAAGTTCTGTGGCGTCTATCCTTATTGTGCCGTCTTTGTTAACCTGCAGGCCGTACAACGCCCTCAAAACCCCTTTTGTGAGATGCTCAATCCTATGTTCCGACGAGGAAGTGCCCCTTACCCCTTTAATCAATGGAGGCGCCTCTTCTTTTTTCAGCCCCAACTGGGAAAGCGCCGCGTTGAAATAGTGGTTTATATCCAAATCCTGATTGGAGTATTGAGTTGATTTTTCGTGCTTGTCGCATTTTGAAAGGGAGTTTTTTTTGCAGTCAAAGCAGTAAAACATTTTGCTTGTTTTCGAGTTGCACATCTCGCATAGGGAATAAATTGTTCTCTTTCCGCATTTTTCGCAGTAAAAATTCGGAAAAGTGCTTCTTATCTTTCCTGCAATGCATGCATCATTCACGCTTCGCAGTCTTCCTCCCTCGCTTCCAACCGGAAAAAGAACATTTGGGCTGCCCGTCAGTTTTCTCAGCTTAGCCTTTTCCGGACGCCCCATACGGGTTCCTATAAAACTTCCCGCCTTATCCTTAATCTCAAATTTTGAAAGATAATTTATAATCTCCAAAACCAAAAAACCTTCCTTCTCGCGCGGATTAATATTTTCTGACTTTGGTTTATCATCGGGCGCAAACACAGAAACCTTTTCCTCTGCCTCTGTAATAATTTTTTTTGTATCCTGTTCTCCCTTGTTTAAAATGGAAAAATCAATTCCCAAATTAGCAAGAAGCGCCTTGCTAATTTCCTCCGTAAGGACAATGTTTTCTATCACGACATCATGCTCAATTCCCAAAAGTTCCAGCGCCCTTTTCCCGTCCTTAAACTTCTCCTGCTCTTCTTTCATGTATGGAAGAGTGATTTTTTTGTTAAACTTTGAACGCTTAAGCCATACAAGGAGATTAACCATCTGTATTTTTGAGATTTGAGTCCAGTAAAAAATAAATTTGGGATAAAGGGGAATCTTCAGATTCAGGCTGAGATTTGCAAAGTCTTCAAAAGAAAAATTATCATAATTTACTTCCGCATCCATTTTCCTTAATTCCAAATCCCACCATTCCTCGACATATCCCGGTTTTATCAGGTAATGGTTCCTGTTGCTCAAATCGCTAAAGGGAAAAAGAATGTCGCCCAGGTAAATTATCTCTTCTACATCGGGATAAATTTTTTTTGCCTCTTCAAAGGTTTTTGGTTTTCTCACGCTTCCGCTAAAAAGTTTCACTATGGGGCCATCAATTGAGTCACAAACGGTTACTGCGCACCCTTTCGTCGGTTTCTCTATTTTCAACTGGGTTCCAGTGGCAATAAAAGAGTCTGTTATAGCCATCGTCGCAGGATGCACGGAAGCCGCGCTGAATCCGCTTATTCTGCTTCTCCCGTACCTGAACCTGAATCCGCCGGACTCGGACGGATGCCCGAACACAGGCCTTCCTGCAACCAAATCATTAAGATAAGTCGGAGAGTTGTCCGTCTTGCCCATATCTCTTTTTTCATGAAGCTCAACATAATCATTCAAGAAATCCCACGCGCTGAGCTTGAACCCTTTCTTCCTCAATGCAGAAACATACCTTTTGATTTTGGCCGCTTTTTGCGCAAGCCCCTCCGCAATTGTAAGGCACATCCCCCCTCTTATAAAATTTGTTTCAATCCTTTCCAAGTTTTTATAGTTCGAAACTTCCGTTTTTGTTGACGCTTCTCCATTAACTTGCAGGGGAATATTCCTCACAAGAAATTCGGATTCCTCCTCCGTGGGGAAATACTGAAGGTTTGTAATTCTGTCATGATAATTGATTATTTCTATCACCGTTCTTTTGATTTCCTCTTCCGTGGGAAGATATTTTGCATATCCGAAAATTTCCCTGAGGTGGTCTATTATCACGAGCGAAAATGCCGCGCCCGTTCCTCCCGCGCTTCTTATAGGCCCGGAATAATACGGCGAAAGATATTCCTCTCCGGATGAATTTTTGAAAATTTTTATTTCCGTAAGCCCCTCTATTGGACTGGACACAACCCCCAAGGTAAAGTACGCAAATGCTATTCTTGCTCCGGCTTCTATGGACTCAATTTTTGACGTGAAAGTGCAAAATTTTTGCTTCGCAACTTCTTCGGCAATATGAAGGCATACTGCGGGATCCAGCTTTCCGTATTCCTTTTCCAGCTCAATTATCCTCTCAACAATGCCGGCGTTTCTCATTTGGAGGTATATTGTGGAAATAAGCCCCACGACTTTTTCCGCAAGGCTTCTTGCCAAAGGAATCTCAACCTCTTCCGCAGGATCAAAACCTTTTTTCCTCGCCTCCTCTGCGATTTTATAAATCTCTCTTACTCGAAATTCAATTTCCTGAAAATATTCATTTGTATTCATTTGTAATTTTTATAGATTGGGCAGACTTGCGAAATCCTGCGCTTTATTGGATTCTCTTTTCTCTCCGTCGTAAAAATCGAGAATCCTGAGTTCGCGTGTTTTAAGGTTGAACATCGGAACTTTGCAGTAATCCGACTTAAACCCCATCATTTCCTGATAAGGCATCAGAAGTTCCCAGCACCCGTTTGAAATAACAAGGATGTTATTATAGTAAGAAGCCGCATTTGTGTGTGTATGCCCTGAAACAAAAATATCCGGAATCTTTTTTATGAGAAGGTGGTCTTCTTCAGACGGAGAATGTTGGGTGGAATTGTGCGTCGGGGCAATGTGCCTGTTCTTCAAAAGGTACGCCATAATTTTGTCGGGGGATCTTACCGCTTTTCCTTCTATAAGACTGGGAATATTATTTGCATAATAAGGGTACGAGAATCCGTGATATGCCAAAATATTGAATCCTGAAAACGTTTTTGTGGAGCCTATGTTTATCAATGAAGGGTTCGACGCAAGAAAAACATTTTTTAAGTTATGCAGTGGCCATGAATATTTTTCGTTAAGAATCGGCTGCGGTTCCATAAGTCTGACGCAGTCATGATTGCCGGGAATTATAAGAATCTTTATGTCTTTTCTTATTTTGTCCAAAAGCTCCGCAATTTTTGCATATTGAGACTCTATGTCCTTTATTGCCAGCGCTTTTTCCTGCCCGGGGTAAACCCCCACTCCTGCAATCAAGTCCCCGACAACAAACAGATATTTTATTTTCCCCGCTTCGGGGGTGTTTGGAATTTTCCCGTTGAGATAGTCAACAAATCTCAAAAAATTCTTTTCCATAAAGTTCTGGCTTCCCACATGTATATCGCTTATGAAAACCACGCTTTCATCCACGGGAGACTTCTTTTTTTCGAGAAGGGCTATGTCCGGGAAAACAACTTCGTTTGCAAAGAGAATATTTTTGCTTCCGGCTCCTTTAAAGCCCATAACAGAATCGGCGCACACATCAAGCGCATTTTTGTATGCATTTCCGCTGTTTTGGGTTACAACAACCCTTGTCATTCCGGTAAGGTCTTCAACCTCAAACAAAATGTTCTTGTTTTTGGTTATTTTCTTGTCATAAACCATTCCTATGATTGAAAATTTTTGGTTCATCCCCGAAATTTTACTTATTGAAACAAGATTTTCGAGCCGGGAATTTTCCTGAAGGATTTTTTTGAGTTCAAGAAATCTGTTGCGAAGGTGGTTGCTAAAATCGCTTACTTCCAGTTTTTTTCTTGTTGGTGGAAAGGATTCAACCACCATCATTGCCGACTCGGAATTAAAATGGTTTTTTTCCGCAGAATCCGCGGTTTGCACTTCTTTCATGGATATTTCAATGCTCAATCCGAGATTTATCCTTAGCCTTTCAAGTTTTTTTTGTTTCTCTTTTGGAAGCTCTGAAAAAACCTGAATAACTTTGTCCCTGTTCTCGCTAAAGACGCTCTTTGTCATAATTTTTTCCTCGGAGTATTCCCTTACCTTTTCTATGATCATTTTGATGGAAGAAATGTCGTCCGCATCCTTGAACAACCCAAACAATTCTCCGTCTATTAAAATGCCCTTTTCAATGCAGAAGTTTACTATCTCTCTTGAGTCCATTATCCGTAATTAAAAGATTCCTCAATAATCCCTTTTATTTTTTCAGATATGCCTTTTGAAACAGCCAGCCTAATTTCCCTCATCCTTCCCCCTCGCCCTTTTGAGATAACCCTTACATTGATTATTCCAAGCATGTCAAACTCCTGAATCATATCGCTTACCCTCCTCTGAGTAAGAACCTCCAGATGATTTTTTGCGCAAAAGTCTTTGTAAAAATTATAAACTTCCCCTGTAAAAAGAGGAATTTCCCTATCTTTTTTTTGCAGCAGATTTTTTTGGGGGTTTTTATTTTCCTCTGAAAGCCTTATGATGGAGTACAAGACTGCCTGAAACTGCTTCGGCTCCGATTTAACAATATCAAAAATCTTGTCCTTTTCTATCTTGTTGTTCGCGTCATCAATGTTTTTGAGAGAAATTTTTTTGGCACCGCTTCTTTCTGCAAGTTCTCCTGCAACCCTCAGCAAATCCAAGGCTCTTCTCGCATCCCCATGTGAGCGGGCTGCAAAGGCGGCGCATTTTTCAACAACACCGTCATCAACAACCCCTGGCTTGAAAACCTCTTCAACCCTGTTATTCAATATCTCCTTTAACTGCAGCGCATTGTAAGGTGGGAATATAACTTCTTCTTCGGAAAGAGAGCTTCTAACTCTTGAATCAATATTATCCAAAAAAGTCAAATCATTGCTTATTCCCACAATGCAAATTTGGGACTTGGACATTTCAGAGTTTAATCTTGTCAGATTATATAGAAAATTATCCGAAATTTTTTTAACAGTGTAGTCTATCTCGTCAAGTATTAGGATAACAACCTGTTTTTCCCTGTCGACAATCTCTATAAATTTGTTGTAAACGGTTTCTGTGGGCAGTCCTGTTGAGGGAACTTCTTCGCCAAGCTTCCTTATGAGCTCTGCTAAAATCCTGTATTCAGTGTCGGAAACTTTTTTCATTTTGCAATTCAAATACTTAATTTGCAATTTGAAGTCAGACTCTTCCTTTACTCTTTTCAGCAAATGATCTCTTATATGCTGAATTGAAAGTGTTTTTCCGGTTCCTGTTTTTCCATAAAGAAAAAGATTACTTGGCTTTTCTCCCCTCAAAACTGGCGCAAGTATTGACGCTATTTGGTTCACCTGCTCCTCCCTGTAAAGAATTTCTTTTGGTTGGTGAGATATCTGAAGAACAGACTTGTCTTTAAAAATCGCGTTTCTGTCAAAAGATTCGAATATTTTATCCAGTTCCGTAGTCATTTTACCCCTCACCCCTATTTCCTATAGAAACTCAGGAAAATAAAGTTTTTCAGACGATATTAAATGGAATAGGTATATAAAAGGTTATAACTACTAAAAAAGAAAAACACCATTATTTCAAGTGGAAAATATGTTTTTTAGATAAAAAATGAAAAGTAAGTTGTTTTAAATAAAAAGTAGAAAGGGGATGTTTGGTAATTTGGTTCAGATGAAAAGTAGAAAATAGGTTATTTTAGATAAAGATTGATTTTTTAAAAGAGAAAAATAATTTTTAGAATCTTCTGTGAGAGATATAAAAATTTATTACTACTAATTATTTTTTCACACCCACATTCTATTTTACTTTAATTCTTCTGTTGTTTTCTGTTAATACACATGATTTTAAGAGGAATATATATAGTTTAAAATAAAAATTCTTTCAAATTCTTCTAACAAACCTTGTTTTTATATGTATAACATATAATAAAAATATGGTTAATAATAACAGAGGATGTGGTGGTAATAATAATAATAATAATAATAATAATAAAAATAGATATATATAATATATAATATAAATTTTTTTAAATAAATAATAATAAATAAAAATCCATTTTTTCTTTAAAAAGGTTTCCATACGAAACCATAGGGATGGGGGGTATTGAATATAGCTAAAAATTCACAGAAAAGTTTATATAATTATTTATTCTGAAATTAGGATGGTTGAAAAGAACCCCTTCAGTTCAATTTCAGGAAAGATGATTGTAACCAAGGAAGGAAGAAGGCTTGGTTTCGTAAAAGACCTGACCTTTGAGACTAATTCGGGGGAAGTGATAAATGTGATAGTAAAGGATGCCACAGCTTACACAAAGAACCTTAATCTGGAAAAAATAAACTCTAGCGAGATACTTATCCCTTATAACTCAATAATCGCGATAGGGGACTTCCTTATTGTTTCTGAAGAGGATTTAATATAGTTCTTTACGGGTTTTGCTCGAGAAATCCTGATTTTTATCTGTTTATTTAATATTTGAAAAATTCACCCCCCTCAACTATCATTTAATAGGATTAATACTAAAATAATTGTTACTGCTATTAGCCCCGCCTCTTTTAGGCTAACAATTTATATCAATTTCAAGCGGAATGAATTAGATGTGGAGAATTTAAACAAAACAAACAAAACTTTTTTCACAGAAATATTTAAAAATCTTTTAAATTAACGTTTAATATGAAGATTATCGGTTTTAGTTTTGACAAGTTAAGCATAGAGAAGAGATCAAATGATTTTAAGGAATTGAAGATAGACAGGAACGTAAGCATCCTCAACGTGGAAAAGATAAAATCGGAATCAATCCAGATAAAAGACGAAATTTTAAGCATAAAATTCAGTTATTCTATAGAATACAAACCAAAGATTGCGGATATTTCCTTCTCCGGAAACGTTTTGATAACCGCGGACCAGAAAATCATAAAAGATTTTTTGAGGGAGTGGAAAAACAAGAAATTTCCTGAAGAATATAAACTGTCCATTTTTAATCTTATACTGAGAAAATCGGACATAAAAGCCCTTGAATTGGAGGATGACCTCGGATTGCCGGTGCATGTCAACCTTCCTTTGGTGAGGGAGCAGAAATCTTAATACCCCCTCACTGTATTTTGAGAGGTTTTTGAGAGATTCAAGCGAAGATATATATAAGAATTCTTTTAACTCTTTATCCATTGAGCCTATTTTATTCTTTAACACACTCTTCCCAACATTCATTTCAAATAGGTAAGATTAATAAATATCTTTTAGATTTCTATTTGATGAAAATTTCTGATTCCAAGAAAGAAAGGATTTCCGAGCAGATTCTTTCCTTGCTTTATACTTCTGCCCCAAAACCGGTTTTTACAGCAGCCATAGCCAAGGAAATCGCCAGGGATGAGGAGTTCATCAAGAACCTTATGATGGAATTAAAGAAAAAGAATCTTGTTGTAGAGATAAACAAAAATTCTGCGGGGAAGAGCTATTCAAGGCGGAAAAGATGGGCTCTAAGCGAGGGAGCATATAATTCATACAGGAAGATAACCGGAAGCACATAAATTTTTAAGAACCTTTATAAGAGATATAATAAAATGGACGAAGAAATTCTAAGAAATTCTTTTCAAAAAATCAAAGAAGAGATGGATGCTCTAAGGAATGAAATCGCGGAAATTAGGGAGGATATGCATTTTCTGGCCAGGGAGATGGTTAGCATACTGGAAGAAACTTCCTTTGCAGAGGAAAAATCTTCTTTTTCCACTCCAACACAAAAAGGGTTTTTTTCAACAAACAATTCATTTATTCCAACAGATAACCCTCCTTTTAAGCCTCTAAAAACCCGAAATTTACGTATTTCCATAGGAAATGGGGGGGTTCCAACAGACAGACAGACAGACAGACAGACAGACACATATTCTCAAAACAACTCAAAAAACAATGAAAATCCCTTTGAAAATGCCCTTGAAATTCTTAATTCCATGGACAGCGCCAAAAAAGAGATAAGGCTTAAATTCAAGAAGATAACAGACCAGGAGTTCCTAGTTTTCTCGACAATTTACCAAATGGAAGATGAGGGAAACTCTCCGGATTACAGGACCCTTTCTGAGAAGCTTGGGCTTACGGAAAGTTCTATAAGAGATTACGTCGGCAAATTAATAAGGAAGGGAATCCCTTTAAACAAGAACAAAGTTAACAACAAGCAGGTTATTCTTTCTGTTTCGCCTTCATTAAGGAATACAGTCTCTCTTTCTGCTATTTTGCAGCTTAAACATTTGTAATAATATAGATAGTTATTCGGTTAGCGGCATTTCTATAATATAATCTCATTTATAATGCTTTATCATATTCTATTCCTTCTTTTAGGTACTACCCACTTCTATTTTTATCTTAAAAATAACTTAAATTAATGGTTTTAGGGACTACAAAAGGCACACTCACTTATATATTTTTATCTTAAGTTTTTTACACTTTTTACACTTTTTTCTGCTTATTCTCCCCTTTTTCCCCTTCGTCTAACCCTCACTTTTGCTTTTTTCAATAGTTTTTCCTTTATATTTTCAGGCACAAATACTCTTTTTTTGCCATTTTTCTCGCTTACTTCCTCTATTACACCCTCACTTTTCTGCTTTATTGCATTAATCTGGCCCCTTATTGTCGCTTTTTCTTTCCCCAGCATAACCCCCAGGTCCTCATAACTCAGCTTCATATCTGTATGGAGAAGGATGGTGATTATCGCTCTTTCAGTTATTGAAAATTGGTCTAAATTTGGTGTTTGAACAGGTGTTTGAACAGGTGTTTGAACAGCATAAACACCTGTTTGTTTTCTAAACACCTGTTTGGGTGTTTTAAACACCCTTTCCGATTCCACCATTTCAATCTCTGAAATGAATTTTTTTATTTCTTCAAGATCATTTTTTACCGACGACAAAACCTCTTTGACTTCAGAAATATCCTTTTTATGCGTTTCTTTTTCAGAATTTAGGTGTTTTATCCACTCTCCAACATCTTTTATATCTTTTTTAACAAGGTCAAAACTGCCTTTTACCTCTTCCCTGATTTTTTTAACCTCTTTTTTCCCAGAAAAAAACCAAAACATACTAAATCTTGCAAAATAATCTTTAAAAATCTTTTGTCTTTCGACGATAAACTTATGCCGAAAGTCTTAGGGCATTATTTTTTTAAAACCAAAATTTCCCACGGAAACACCCATTTTTCCCCTCTAAAATTAGATTCAAACACCCCCCAAACAGGTGTTTAAACACCCACAAACACCCGACTGTTTTTTTGTTCACTAAGCCAACCTAAACTCACAATTTATGTTTTTACTCCTAAATAGTTATTATGAATATTTAATAATAAATTATAATTAATTTTTCTTTACTAAAATGGAAAGCCAAAAAAAACAAATAACCGAAATAAAACAAGAGCTTGAAAAACAGTCAAGCGTGGATACTCTTCAGGAAAAACAGATAACCCATCTTGAAAAAGAGCTTGAAAAACAGAAAGAGAAAACCCATTTTGCCATTAACGTTTCATTGAAGGCAATAAAGGCTCTTCAGAATGAAACCAAGAAACAAATAGGAACTGCCCTGATTGCGGCATTTGGATTTCTTATTGCGCTGGTGTGGAAGGACACCATAACTAGTTACACTTCGTACATAGTTTCATTTCTAAAATTTCCGAGCCCAGAGTCTTTTCAGATGTTTTATGTGTCTATTCTGACTTCTATTATTGCCGTCTTCGGAATAATTTTTGTGAATTCATGGATGCCAAAGCAGGAAGATCTCCTAAAAAATAAGCTGTTAACTTAGGCAAGCTTTGTGCACGAAATTTATTCCAACAATTTTAAAATGGCTAAAATTTTTTAAAAATGAGTAAAAGATAAGTATATTACGGGAGGCTTGCAGAAAGAAGAGTTATTCAAGCTTTTAGCGAAGTCTATGAAGAGATATCCCTATTTCAAACAAGACTTGCATCAGTAAAACCCAAACATACTTTATTAAAATTAGTTACTTTAACGGGACCAGATAGTTTATCATTTTCTCATAATCTTTGGGAGGTGATATCAAAAAGGACCGGAATTTCGCGAGAGACAACAAGAGACTTATACCCCTGCTTGGGGCATTATATTGACCAACTTGAACAAGAAGTTAGTACAACTTAGTCTTTCATTTTTCCTTTTAAAACCCCAAAATTTACCTTATTCAGCATAAAATTTATATACTTAGGGCACCCTTAATCCACGTGAACCGGCACTTTTATGGCCTAAGTTCACATTAAAAAGAGGAAAATGGTCGGTATTATCTTGCCAACAGAAGCAGAAACACTTTACTTTGGATTTGACGAATCAAATCATGCGGGCCAAAATAAGAAAGGCGAAATTGTTGTTGTGCTTGTTTCTTCTGATGTGAATGACAGTTTTGTTCAGAACTATCCTAACCACAGAGAAAATGTGGAGTTCGTTATGAGCGGAGGCGGGCAGTATGATTATAGATTCACAATTTTGATGGGGGACAAATACAGATACCACTCTTCTTCAACAACTCTCGCAGAAAATGCTTTCTTTCTTACCAAGCCTTTTATTCATGAAAAGTTAAAATGTATAAAACTTTATTTTGACGGACCGATTCTGAGATGGCAAAAAGAATTTATAAGAGACCAGTTTTCGGGCATAGAAAAAGTTATTGTGGACAATTTTACTAAAAAACAAAAAATTAACCATATAAACACCCGAAAAGGTCCAAAATGCCCCAGGGTTGTATATCTTGCAGACTCTCTTGCGAACAGGCTTTATAACACCCCTACGGGAGAATTGCTTTCACATCCTAAATTCATTCCACGATCCTAAAATGATTTCACAAAAACCTCTTGCTGCAATTTACACCCGTGTTTCCACGGAAGACCAGGCAAAGCAGGGAATTTCTTTAAGTGCGCAGGAAGAAGCATTGAAAAATTATGCCTCTGCGCTAGGATATGAAATTGTGGAGCATTACAAGGATGAAGGAAAATCCGCAAAGGATATAAAAGGAAGAGTTGCAATGACAAAAATGCTTTTTGACGCGCAGGAAGGAAAATTTCAGGCGATTTTTGTTTACAAGCTTGATAGATTGTCTCGTTCGCTGAAAGATCTAATTGAAACGATAGAGAAATTGAAGAAATGGAATGTTGACTTTATTTCTTTACAGGATAAGATTGAGACAACAAGTGCATCAGGAAAATTAATGTTTCACATTATTTCTGCTTTTGCGGAGTTTGAAAGAAATGTTACGGGAGAAAGGACAAAATTCTCAATGGATAAGAAAGCAAGGGATGGAAATCTCGTCTCAAGAGCCCCTTTCGGATACAAAATCATTGAAAAAAAACTTGTTCCAAAGGAAGATTCTTATATTATAGGGGAAATATTCCAGGAATTTCTAAACACAGACATCAGTTTAACCCAGTTAGCAAAAAAACACAATCTTTCCGTAAACGGCCTGAAGAAAGTTCTAAAGAACCAAACATATCTCGGGAAGATAAAATTCGACGGGCAAACCCACATGGGAAACCATCAGTCACTGATTTCCTCGACGCTCTTTAACCATGTTCAGAACAAGCTGAAAGAAAGGGGTGTTGGTTAGTTGGAATCACTATTAATATCATAGTAAATAAATATCATCCCCACTAGATTAACTGTTGTAGAAAAACTTTCTCCTCACACCACACTCGCCTTAATTATCCTGACTTCCTGAACGGGCCTGTCGTTGGCGTCTGTTTCAACCTTCGCGATTGCATCAACGACACCCATTCCTTCAACGACTTTGCCGAACACGGGATGTTTTCCGTCGAGGAAGTTATTGTCTGCGAGGTTGATGAAGAACTGGCTTCCTCCCGTGTTAGGGCCTGCATTTGCCATTGAAATCGTTCCGCGATTATTCTTGTTGTGCTCGCTATTCTTCGAAAATTCGTCTTTTATTGCATATCCCGGACCCCCGGTGCCTGTTCCTTCAGGGTCTCCTCCCTGAATCATAAAACCGTCAATAATTCTGTGGAAAATCACCCCGTTATAAAATCCTTGCTTGGCTAATTTTTCAAAATTTCCCGCAGTTATTGGCATGTCCGAATACAACTCAATCGTGATGTTTCCTTTGTTTGTTTCAAGCAATACTTTTTTCGCATTATTGTTCATGATAAAAACTCCCGCAATTACTAAAAATAAAATAAAAATAGGGATTAAATAAATTATTGTTTTCTTTTTCATGAAATTTCAAACATCTATTCCCCTAAAAAACCTTTCCCTAAGGGGGTGATTCAATATAAAAATTATTTCTCTTTGTCTCTTGCGTAAACAGCCACCACCTCAACTTTCATTCTCTGCATTATACCAGAGTCTATAGTGTCTGGGTAAGTGTATGGGTAAGGAATTCTTTCCCCGTCACTATTATGCGGTCTAAAGAAACTCACTCTGCTTTCCGGATAACTTCTTTCATAATATTGTTTCATTCTTCTTAAAGAATCATTTAATGGTTCTTGAGGAAAAAAGTCAAACCCTCTATGATAGTTTGTTGCAGTTTCATTTGTGATAAATACCCACCCCTTTCTTTCAAGTCTTTCTTAATAATCAGACTTAATGGATTTAATCCCCTTAAAAACTTCTGTAAAGGAGGGCATTACTAGATTTTCTTCCATCAAAGTATTAAAACAATAATTTTCTTTTTAAACTAAGTAGGAAGATAAAAATATATTTCCCATCACGAAAGTTATATAAAACTAGAAAAGCTTTATTTGTTATATTTTCTCTTCCTAAAATGCCTTGGGGGCCTTGAATCGTGCTTGCTTATGTTTTTCTCAAGCTTTTCAAACGGAAAAGGCCTTTTGTTTGACTGGAAAATTATGTATCTCCAGAAAATATACTTTTGGGTGTTCCATATCTCGCTCACTTCCGCAAGCTCCCTGTACCTGAATCCTGTGAATAGCGTATGTAAAAAATTTACAACCACAAAAAAATAAATCAACCACGCCCATATATACAGCATGATTCCGGAAACAATTACGACAACAATCCTCATAAACACTTCTTTTCTCTCGCTCATTTCAAAAACAGGGAAGAATATGTTATAAAATTATCTGAATGATTTTTGCCTGCTTCTTCTCGCCTTGCTGTCTCCGGGCTTGTACATTTCCTTTCTTCTTACGTCTGCCACAAGAAGATTTCTGTCATATGCGACAAACGCCTCCGCAAGCTCCTTGCTTTTTGTAAAATCATTTATCGCCCTTGACAATGCCAAACGGGCAGCCTCTATCTGCCCCTTTTCTCCTCCTCCCTTTGCGCTTATCACAACGTCAAAATTTTTCTTCCCAAGAACTTTTTCTGTTATTTTCAAAGGCTCCTCTATTCTCAGCCTGTCAAAAAAATTCAGGGTTTTGTAGTCTCTTCTGTTTATTGTGATTTTCCCGTTTCCTTCCGTGAGAATGGCTTTTGCAATTGCCTTTTTTCTCTTTCCGGACCTCACTATTTTTATTGTCATTTTTTGTAAATCTCCTTTACTGTTATGAATTTTCTTTTGCTTCCTGTTTTGAATTCTTCCTTTTTTGCGGATTCAAATTCCTTTGGAACTCCTTCATAGCATCTTATTCTTTTGAATGCTTCTTTTCCCCTTCCTCTTCTATGGTTTGGAATCATGCCCCTTATTGCCCTTTTCACAATTTTTTCGCTGACTCTGGAGTGTTTCGGGCCTTTCTGCCCGCTTCCAACTTTGCTTCTTTTCATTTCAAACTTCTCGGATATGTCTTTTCTGTTTCCCGTCACTATTACATCCCCGCAGTTAAGAATCACTATGCTTTCTCCTCTAAGGGATTCTTTTGCCACTTTCATCGCCAGTCTTCCAAGAACCATGCCTTTTCCATCAATAATTTTAGTCATTTTCCATTCCCATCAAAATCCTCAAGCCCTTTGCTCCGGGATTTTTTTTAATTTCCTCGCTTATATAAGAGAATTCCGTTTTTGATTTTAATAGTTTTTCTTCCGCGGATTTTGAAAATTTCATCGCGATAATCCTCACCTTTTTGCTTATATCCCCTTCCGAAAGGACTTTTCCAGGAATCAGCAAAGATTCCCCGTTTTTTGAAATTTCGTCTATTTCCCTCAAGTTTAGCACAATCCTTTTCCTTCGGGGAGAAGATATGATATTTGCAATCTTTTTCCAATCCTCACTTTTCTTTAGATTTCTTATGCTTTCGGCTAAATCAGGATTTGTTTTTCTTCTTGCTTTTTTTTCAATGCTTGTTTTTGAAATCATCTTAAAAACCTGCGATTTTTTATCTCTCAAGCGACTTTCTTTCTTTTCTAGGATGAAAGTTTAACGCCTTGAGTTTAACAGAATCATGGATTCTGCTCGCGCCGAGTTTGACTCGCAGATGAAACTCACTGGTATTTTGGGTTTATAAAGTTTAAGAAAGAAGAAGAATCCGAATAAAAGACACCAATGTTTCTTTTTAACTTCCTTTTAATTTAAACTGATTTAGTTCAAGAATTCCTCTATAACACCTGATGTTTGCAACATCAAGAATGCGGGAAGAAGGATTCGAACCCTCGCAGGCACTAAGCCACTGGAGCCTTAATCCAGCCCGTTTGACCGCTCCGGCATTCCCGCAATGCATTTCTCAACAAGAAATAGTTTTAAAATTTTACTTGCCGCTTTTCTTTGCAACTTCTTTCAGGTCTTTTTCAAGTTCCGCAATGGATTTCTTAAATATCTCCTCGGCGGAAATTTGCCCGAAAGATTCTATCGTTATTGCAATTTCCCTCGTTTTTGCGCTTTCCGCCTTTTTCCCTTCTTTTTTTGCAATCCCCAAACACAAGTCAACTATGCTCTTTTTTGCGTCGTCAACGATTGAAATCTTGTCGCTTTTTTCTTTTATTTTATTCTCCCCGCACGCCTTTTCCATTTTTTCCTTCAGGCTTTTGTCGGCAGTTATCTCAAAAATATTCCTGTAAAACATGAATCCAGGAGAGAATTTTGAATGCTCCTCTCCTATTCCCTCTTTTGTCGTGGCCTTGATCTCAAATTCCTGTCCTTTCTTTAGGAAAGTTATGGGCATCTCGCCGTAGACCGGCTCGACGCCTTTCAGCGATTTTGAGTAAACCATTCCCTCTCCGTCGAATTTTATTGTTGCAGAATGGCTTTTTTTTGCGTCCTTGCTTTTTATGGGAATCAATCCGAGCCTGTGCGCGATTGTCTCGTCATACAACGGAGAGTCATTTTTGGAAATTTCAACTTCGTCAATTGCAAGAATGGGTATTTGGTTTACATATCTCCTTATGGAATTTGCAATAGATTCGTCCATATCCGAGGTAAACGTTATTTGGTTGCTGTTTTTTTCTATTAGTCTCATTTTTAAGCCTCCTGAAAAATGAATGCGGGGGTTTTTAATTTCTTTGGTTTCATTTATACTCTTCTCCCCCTTCTTCCACCCTGCTTTTTAGGGCCGCCTCTTGGGATTCTTGTTGTGTCTAAAATATTTATTATTTTAAAGCCTTCCCTTGAAAGGCTTTTTATTATTGCATTTGCCCCCGGGCCCGGAGCGGGACTTCTTGTCTTTGCCCTTATTTTTACATAAAGAATTTTTATCCCGGAGTCCTTTATGTTTTCTGAAACCCTCTTTGCTATGAACATTGCTATTGTGGGGTTCGCCTTGAGCCTGCTGTGTTTTGTAACCATCCCTCCAGTGACTTTTGTTATTGTTCTCCCCGACATGTCCGTAACATGGACAATTGTGTTGTTGAATGACGTGTAAATGTTTACAAGGGCTTCCGTTTCCTTTTCCCTTTTTATTTTCTGCGTTTCCTCGGCAATTTCCATGGGTTCTTTAGATTCCAATTCCTGCTTGGGAATCATTTGCTCTCCATGATAACCTGTTTAATTTCTTCCCTTTTTCCGCCCGATTTTTTGGTTCCCTGCAATTTAAGCGAGATTTTCCCCTCCATTACTACGGGGACGATATATGACGGGCTGTCAACCGTCCTGTTATTCACGAGGATTTTTTTATGGGTTATCAGCTGCCTTGCGCCTTTTAGCGTCGTCGAAATTTTTTTTACGGCCACAATTGTCTGCAGCCTTCTTTTAAGAAAATCTTTTTTGTCCAGCGAAAGGACATCCGCAATCGAATTGACATTGAACCCTGTTTTTTTCAGCCTTTCAAGGAGAATTTTTTGCTCGCTTGCGGGCGCGGGGATGAGCTCTTTCGCCCTCTCTCTTATGCTTTTAATTCTTGATTCTGCCATCCATATTTCCTTCTTGTTTTTCAGCCCGAATTCTTTTTTTATTCCTTCTTCCTCTACGATTCTTTCCTTGTCAAACGCCCTTTTCGGCCTTGAATATTTTTTGTGTTTTCTCTTCATTTTAAAATCTCTGATTTTTGTGTTTTCATTTTATTTGCTTTTCTGTTTTATTCCGACGCTTTTCGCCCTGTTTTTCCTGAAATGGCCTTTTGTTCTCTGTCCCCTCAGAGGAAGCTTTAGCGTGTGCCTCAATCCCCTGTAATTCCTTATTTTTTTAAGCCTCTTAATGTCAAAATCTTTTCTCAGTTCCAGATTTGTGCTTATAAGATGCCTGTTTTCTCCGGTTTCAAAATCCAGTTTTCTGTTCTTAAGGAATTCCGGAATCGCCGGATTTTTCATAAACTCGGTGATTTTTTTCATCTCTTCGCTTGTGAGAGAGCCTATTTTTCTTGTTTTGTCAATTTTTAAAATTTTGCAGATTGCATTTGACACCGCCCACGAAATTCCCTTTACTTTTGCCAGTCCGGGGTAAACTTTAATTTTTCCCTCTATGTCTGTAGACATTATTCTTATTATTTTTTCCTCATTCTTGCCTTTTTCCTGTGTTTTTTGTTCCATTTTTTAGTTTGTTCTTGTTTTTTGCGTAAAGAGATGATGCCTCTCATCTCCCGCCAGCTCCTGAAAAATTCTTTTTTCGATTATTTTTTCGGGGTAAGGAAGGCTGGTGATTCTCTTCCTTATGTCCTCAAAGGACTCAAATTCCTTTTTATTTCTTTCCTCCAATATCTCCTTCATGTATTTTTTCCCTAATCCGGGAAGAAGTTCAAGCTGGTGAACTCTTTTGTTTATTGATTCCGACTTGTTGAAGAAAATTATAAATTCCTTTTCTCTTTCCTTTACGACTTTTTCGATGAATTTGAGCAGCTGCTCTTTTGCGGATTCGGTGATCTTCTCAATTTTAAGCCTTCCGAAAATGTAGTATATTTTGTCCCTTTTGCCGTCCCCAATGTAAACCCTCTCCCCCGGTTCCAATGTTGCCCCTCTTCTCGGGATTAATTCCAGCAAAACCATCTTCGATTCCCCTATGGCCTGAGCCATGGGAACCATTTTTCCCTCGAGGGGATACCCGTAAGGCAGATAATCTAGGATTATTGCATATTCTTCCTTTTCCATTTTTCTTATTTGAATTTTTTAATTTTGTCAAGTATCTTTGCTGTTTCATCTTCGCTCAGGCTTACATTCACAAATATCTTATTTAATTCTTCCTGATTCTCGGGCATAATGTCGATTACCTTGGCTATGTGCTCTAGTTTTATTTTCATAAGGTTCATCTCTTCAAGGCTTTTCCTGATTTCCAAGGCGTCTTTCGCAGACAGCTTCGTGAAATCTTTTATGAATTTGATTACTTCCTCCTTCTTCTCGCTTCCTTTCACATATTCCTTCGCTTCCGCTATGCTAAGAATTTTGTTTTCTTTTATCATTTTATTATACGTTCTTTATTTTTTTTAAATGTATGGGGCTTATGAGGAATTTTTTTTCTTTTTTGTCCTCCATAATCTTTACAACGTAATATTTTCCCCTCTTTTCTTCCACGATTCCCGTTCTTCCCTGGAGTCTTTTCGGAAAGCTTGCCGGCATTGAGATATCCATTACTATTGCCACTTTTTCCCCGTTTTCCAGATTCTGGAAATATCTGCTCATTTGTATTTTTCCTTTTGTTCTTGTTGTTTTTTTCATATTTTACTCAGAAAATTCCAATTTAAAAAGGTATCCTTAAATTATTCATATCTCAGCGCATCAACAACATTTGTCCTGCTCGCCTGAACTGCGGGGAACACCCCTGAAACGGACCCTATCACCAGCCCGAATGCAAGACATCCCGCCACCAGGTAGAATGGCGTCGAGATATGAAGAAGGGCCGTTCCGTAAACATTAACCACAATATACTCTATTGCCTTGCTCATTCCGTATCCCATCACAATTCCTATCGCTGCACCCATCAGTCCCAACAGCCCCGATTCAATAAGAAAGATGGAGAGAATATCTTTGTTTCTTGCCCCGACAGATTTCATAACCCCGATTTCTTTTGTTCTTTCAATCACCGAAGTGTACATCGTGTTTGCGATTCCTACGGCTCCTACGATGAGGGAAATTCCCGCTATTCCCGCAAGAAATGCGGTAATTATGCCAAGAATCGACTCGAAGCTTGACAAAAGCTCCTCGGGGGTTAAGATTGTAAAATCCTGCGTTTTTTCCGTCACCCCTCTGGATTTTCTGAGTTTTTCTTCCAGCTTTGACGAAATCTCTCCTATATTTTTTTCGGAATCAACCCGGACAATAATCTCGTCAATTCTTTCTCCCGTGTTGAACAATTTTCTAACGCTTTCTTCCGGCATGTACACGTTTTTATCATCTTGAGGGTTTCCAATCTGCGAGACAATTCCCAAAATCTTAAAAGGCGCGTCATTAATCGTAATTTTGTCCCCTGCATTTGCCGGTTTTGAAAAAACATTTCCAAACTTGTAGTTATACCCGAGAGCGGCTTTTCCGTCGGAATTTTTATCGATGAATTTTCCCTCTTCCATTTTTATGTCTGTGGATTCTATGAACAGGTCCAGCCTGTCAACAGGCAAGCCGATTGCAAAGACATATCTTGCTTGATTGTTGAACTCGACTTTTGCATTTGCTATGACTGCATATGAAACGTCCTTTACGCCGGGAAGTTTTTCCGCGACATTCACGTCATTAATGGTCAGCTCCGCGGCTCCGCCCGTTCCGGGAGCTCCAAGCTGCCCCTTCGGCATTATGAACAATTTGTCCACTCCAAGAATCTGGAACTGCTCATTCACCGCGTTTTGCAGCCCGAGAGACAGGCTTATCAAGGTAAAGATTGTCGCAATTGAGATAAAAATTCCCATTATCGTAAGCCAGCTTCTCAGCTTTCTCTGCCTTAGATTCTTGTATGCAATTTTGAAATAATCCTTTAGCATTTTTTAGCCTCTTAGCGCCTCCACCGGGTTTAATCTGCTTGCCTGCATCGCGGGAAGAACTCCGAATATTATCCCGAGAAAAAATGAAAATCCAACAGAACCAAGGAGAAGCGGATATGAAATCATAACTTTAAGCAAATCGCTTCCAAGCGCGGAGTTCGCTGCATTTGAAATCCCTATTGCGCCGCCCAGTCCCAATAGTGCTCCTATAATTCCCCCTGCCAGCCCCAATAATCCTGATTCTATTATAAAAACAAAAAGAATATCCCTGTTTGTCGCCCCGACAGCTTTCATAACCCCGATTTCTTTTTTTCTTTCAATCACCGAAGTGTACATCGTGTTTGCGATTCCGACACCCCCTACAAGAAGGGAAATTGCGGCGATTCCTACGATTATTGCATTTATTGTGTTGAGAATTGTATTCACCGCGCCGAGCGCCTGCACCGGAGTTTCCACACTGAAGGTTTCCTCTCCGATTTTTTCATTTCTGTCTTTCCTCAATGCATCTTCTATTGATGCCGAGACTTCGTCAATCTGGTTTTTGTCCTGCACCTGAACAACAATCAAATCCCACTCGTTCTTAATATCTAGAAGATTTTCCATGTCTTTTGAAGGCATGATTATTATGTTGTTTAACTGAAAGTTGCCGGATTTTTTCATGATACCGACTATTTCAAAATCTTTTCCGTTAAGCTTGATTTTCTTTCCGACGCCCAAGTCTTTTTCGAATTGTTTCGTGCGCCCAAAATCATAACCGATAAGAATTTTTCCCTCATCTTCCGGTTTGAGAAGCCTCCCTTCTCCAGCTTTGATGTCAAATGAGTCATAAACCAATTGCGCGGCTTTTTGCTCTTCGGGAAGGTTTGTGGCGTATGTAAATGAAACAGCCTCATTGTATTCCGCTTTTGTAATTCTGATTAGCCTCGGAACCGCCAAACCCACGCCCCTCACATCTTCGACGATTTTAACGTCGTTCTCATTCAGCTTTTCAACAACAGTGCTTCCAGGAGGACCCAATCCGGTGCCTTTGTTTTGTATTGTCAGTTTGTCTACGGAGAGGCTTCCAAGCTGTCCCGTGACTGCCTGCTGAAGTCCCGAACCAAGGGAAATCAAGGAAACCACCGCCGCTATCCCTATAAAAATTCCAAGCATTGTAAGCCAGCTTCGCAATCCCCTGTATTTCAGGTTTTTGAACGCCAGAGAAAAATAGTCTTTAATCACGGGATTACTTCCCCGATATTCCGTCTTCTGTTAACTTTCCGTCAAGAAAATTAGGTTTTTGTGTTCTGATTTTTGGTTCAGCCATTTAAGTTTCTCCTGTTGTTTTTTCTTCTCTTTTTTATTGCTCTCCAAATCAGCCATGCAACCAAAAGAATTGCCGCTCCTTCAATGTAAAGTGTGGTGTTGCTTTTCTTAATCAGTCCAAGGTTCAGCGCTTCTTCCTCCGTGTAAACTTTGAACGGAAGATTCACCGAGGTTTTTTTGTCATTGTTGTCAAAATCCTTGTAGTCAATGTTTGCCGAGAGAACAGGCGTTTTTGTTTTGTAAACTACATCAAAACTCGCCAAGTCGGTGTCGTCCGCATTTATTGTTCCTATGAACACCTTGTCTTTTGAAAGCAGCTCAAACCCCGAAGGGATTATCTGCACGGAAACAGACTTTATTTCTCCAAGTCCCTTATTTATAACTTCCAAGGTAACTCTCCCGCTTTGTCCTACAATTGGGTTTTCGCTTGTCTCAACCGAGAAATCCAAATCGGTTTTTGCCGAAACTCTGACTCCAAAACTTCCCGTTTTTTCAAAATCTTCGGAGTTATTGTTGGCGTTTATGTATTTTAACGTGTATGGAACGTTATAGTCTCCCGGGGTTATGTCCGTAGAAGGCTGAATTTTGAAAGTTACTGAATCGTCATCATCTTCGCTTATGTCATCAAGATCCTTTTCGGAGCTTCCTGTTGCAGTGAAAGGAACATCCTCAAGGTTCAGCGCCAGAGAAACTTTTTCAATGTCAAAATTTTCGTTGTTTTTCACATTTATGCTTACGCTTCCTTCCTCTCCTGGATATACTGTGATGTATTTTGCGTTTACGGCAACGGGAGAAGCAAAGCCTGTTGTCAGGACTAAAAAAAATAATGCCAGCAGAATGCTTCCAGAAATTTTGCTTTTCATTGTAAAAAAACCAGCATCTTTTTCCTTATAAATCTTTTGTATTGTTACCTTTTATTAGTTAAGACATTTTGGAAACCGTTTTCCATTTTTTTCCCGAGCGCTTTGTGATTTTCTCGATTTTTCCGTCTTTAATCCAGTATATTGTATTCGCATATTCTTCCGCAATTTCGGGCGAGTGGGTGACGATTACTACTGTTTTTCCGCGCTTGTTAAGGTTTGTGAGAAATTCCATTATTTTTATCTCCGTTTTGGAGTCAAGGTTTCCCGTGGGCTCGTCCGCAAGAATCACTTCGGGGTTGTTTGCTAGGCTTCTTGCGATTGCAACCCTTTGCTGCTGTCCCCCGGAAAGCTGGTTAGGGTAATGGTCCATCCTGTCTTTTAATTCAACCATCTCCAAAAGCTCTTCCGCTCTTCCGCTTCTTTCCTCTTTGTCAATATTTTGAAACAGCATCGGGAGCATGACATTTTCCTTTGCAGTAAGGTTAGGTATGAGGTTGAACTGCTGGAAAATAAATCCAATTTTCTTTCCCCTTACCTGCGCAAGCTCGGATTCTTCAAGATTTTCTATATTTTCCCCGTCAAGGTAAATATCCCCTTTTGTGGCTCTGTCAAGGCTTCCCGTGAGGTTCATTCCAGTGCTTTTCCCACTTCCGCTTGGCCCCATTATCGCGACAAAATCCCCTTTTTCTATTTTGATGTTTATTTCATCCAGTGCCTTTACAAGATCTTCCCCCATCTCGTAGTATTTCGAGACGTTTTTCAGCTCGATTATGTTTTTTTCCATAGCCTTCCTGAGAACATCCTGTTTAAGAAACTTTGCATAGGAACCTTTAAAAATAATATTTAAGGTTTATAATTATGATAATTCCCATAAGATGCTTCAGCTGCGGAAAGCCGATTGCCCATTTGTGGGAGCAGTACAAAAAAAGAATCGAAGCTGGAGAAGACTCAAAGCAGATTCTCGACGAGCTTGGACTGGAAAGATACTGCTGCCGCGCGATGTTTCTCGGGCAGACGGATTTGGTTGAGCTCGTGGGGAAGTTCAAGAAATCATAACAATTCTTTGGAATAATTCAGCAGCACTCGGCATGCTCGGTTTTAACGCCAGTGTTTATTCTTCCCTTGAATTTCCATCTGCTTTTGTGCCCGCAATGCGCGCAGGCGATTGTCACAAACCCGTTTTTTATGACGATGCTCGAGTTTGTAAAAGGAGAGAAGCATTTTTTACAGAATAATTTTCTTTTCTCTCCCAGCTTTATGTTGTGCGACATTGCAAGTTTTTTTATTTTCCCGACTTGCCCGGGTGTTTTGTGTTTTATGTGGTTGAAGAATTCTTTTATTTCCTCCTGCGCCAGGGTTTTTGATATTTTTTTGCTCATTTTAACTATAAGAAAGAGGATTTTATAAATAAGAGGACAGCTTGATGGGTTTGCGGCTTGTGGGCCACTACCACCATCAACATAGGAAGCTTAACTTCTGTGTTCGGAATGGGAACAGGTGTTTCCAACCTATCATAGCTGTCTTCAAAAATACTCTGTGAAAAGGTTTTTTAAATCTTACTTTTTTGATAAATTTGTATTATGTGGCTTTGTCAAGGTGCGTAAAAAAGTCACCGTTAAGCACTTTGAGGAAGTTGGGCAGGAGTAGCGAAGTGGTCAAACGCGCGGGACTCAAAATCCCGTTCCTTAGTGGATTCAGAGGTTCGAATCCTCTCTCCTGCATTGTTTCACGCCCGGGTAGCTCAGCCTGGATTAGAGCGACGCACTCCTAATGCGTAGGTCGCAGGTTCAAATCCTGTCTCGGGCGTTTAGGATTTGATAAATCGGTTTAAGCGAAAAAGAAGTTGGAAAGAAACTTCGTGTCTTTCATTCAATTCCTGTCTCGGGCGTTTAGGATTTAAATGAAATCAAATTTTTTTAAGAAGGAAAAAATTTTCCTTTCTCTTGATAATTCTGAATCCGGACATTTTAGCCATCTCGCTTATTTCTCCCAAAGTGTATGTGGAGCAGTTGACATCAAATGTTTTTTTAAATTTCTTTTTTATCAGGCGCGCGGAATTATAGAGAATCCCCCTCATCATTCTTGAAAAATTCAGTTCTTCCTTCATCCAAATATCCACAATGCAAAAACCCTCTTTTTTCAGGACTCTGTTAAATGACTTCAATGTGTTTAGGGCAAGGAATGAAGGAATATGCCCGAAAGTTCCGATGCAAAAAACCAAATCATATTTGCCCTTTATTTTTTTTAACTCCACCAAATCGTCCTTGACAAGTTTTATGCCCTTGTATCCTTCTTTTTCAATGTTCTTCTTGGCGAATTTCAAGGTTGTTTCGGATATGTCAACTCCCGTAACATCATAACCCTTCCTGCGAAATTCTATAGAATATCTTGCCAACGGCCCAACTCCCGCGTCAAGCGCTTTTTTTCCCTTGACCAATGGCAAAAATTCAGAGTCAAGATTTTCCATAACTTCCGCTTGTGACTCTTTTATGCTTTTTTCAGAGCCTTCGACGCCATGTATGACACCTATCTCCCCCTGGGTAACCGCTTTCTCTTCCCATATTTCTTCTCCCCAGTTTTTTCTTTTTTCTGACTTGGACATATTTTTTTGATGCACAAATGATTTAAAAATTATATTGTTTTTAATTGTTTATGGAAAACAAATGCGATGAGTGCGGAAGAAGAAACTGCGAGGAATGCAACGGGTGCAAGAATTGCGGTTCGTGCACCTGCGAGTAATTTTCTTTGTCATTGAAAGGAAACTTTATTAAAAGAAATTTTTGTATTTAGAAGCATGCGTGGATAGGTCAATGGCCAGACTTTCTGCCTTCCAAGCAGAAGATCCGGGTTCGAATCCCGGTCCGCGCATCCAGATAAAATGACAGAAGAATCAACAGAAAAACCTGCAGGAAAATTCGGCGAATTCCATGACAAGTATTACAAGCACTTGCTTTTAATCCCCTTGATAATCCTTATTTTGTCATTTGTGTATATGTTCTATTTTTATTCAAATACCGGTGATTTCATAAACAAGGATTTTTCTCTCACAGGAGGAACTTCCGTGACAATTTTGGGTTTTGGGAACACGGATGATTTGAAAAACACCCTTTCTGGAAAACTTGATGAAATAAGCACAAGAGAAATTTACGACTTGACAACAAGGCAGCAAACAGCCCTTATTGTTCAGACGAAAACATCCAAAGACGAGACAAAAAAAATTCTCGAGGACTACTTGGGCTATGCATTAGATAATGAAAACAGCAGTTTTGAGTTTGTGGGCTCTTCGTTGGGAGAAAACTTTTACAAGCAGCTTGTTATGGCGGTTCTTTTCGCGTTTGTTTTTATGGGCATTGTTGTTTTCATAATCTTCAGGACTTTCATTCCTTCTATGGCGGTGATAATCTCCGCTTTTGCGGACATATTTATGACGCTGGTTCTGATTGATGTTTTTGGAATAAAAATGTCCTCCGCAGGAATTGTTGCTTTTTTAATGCTTGTTGGATACAGCGTTGACACCGATATCCTTCTTACCAACAGGGTTTTGAAAGTCCATGAAGGCTCCATAAATCATAAAATTTTCGGGGCATTCAAGACGGGAATCACCATGACTATGACTTCTTTGCTGGCGGTTTTGGCCGCGCTTATAGTCACAAGTTCCTTCTCGGTTGTTCTTACGCAAATTTTTACCGTCCTCGTCATCGGCTTGGGTTTTGACGTGATGAATACGTGGATAACAAATGTTTCACTAATTAAATGGTATCTTAAGAAAAATGAAAATTAAATTTACGTGGAGAATTTGGCTTCTTTTAATGGCTCTGATTCTCTCGCTTTTGGCTATATTCGGTTCCCCGTCAAATCTTTTCAGGGAAGGCATTTTGATTACAAGCGTCGAGCCTGGCTCAAATGCCTTTGATAGCGGGCTTGCAAAAGGGCAAATAATAACCGAGATTGACGGGCAGAAGACAACAAATGTTAATGATTATTCAAGATTAATGCAAGAAAAATTCGTTTTCAACAAAAGCGTAAAGACAATAATTATATCTGATTCTTCCGAGAAAGTTTTGTTCTCAAACTCTTCTCCCAAGATTACCGTTTCGGAAGTCCCTTTGACTCATTTGATATTCGGGCTGGATATTTCAGGCGGCTCGCGGGCATTGATTGACACTCAGGAGATACCATTGACAAATTCCATGGCGGATGATTTGGTTCAGACAATTCAAAAGAGGCTTAACGTTTACGGAATAGAGGATGTCAAGGTTTCGAAAGTTACGGATTTTTCAGGAAAAAACTATATAAGCGTCGAGATAGCAGGAATCACGCCAAGCGATTTGGAGAATCTTATTTCCCAGCAAGGGAAATTTGAGGCAAAAATAGGCAATGAAACCGTTTTCATAGGTGGGCAGAGAGACATTACTTCTGTTGCGCGTTCAGGGCAGGATGCGGTAATTGAATCGTGCAATCAGCAATCAAATTCTTATTTTTGCAGTTTTAGATTCACGGTATATTTGAGCGAGGAAGCGGCAAAAAGGCACGCGGAAATCACAAAGAATATTTCTGTTGATTTTGCCCCCGAAGGAAATTATCTTTCAAAAAAACTGGATTTGTTTCTGGATGACAAACTTGTGGATTCCTTGCTTATAAGCGAGGGACTTAAGGGACAGGTAACAACACAGATTTCCATATCCGGCTCTGGAACTGGGGAAACTCAGGAAAAGGCTTATGAAAACGCCAAGGAAAACATGAATAATCTGCAGACAATCTTGATTACGGGAAGCCTTCCTTACAAGCTGGAAATATTAAAACTTGATACAATTTCCCCGTCTTTTGGAAAAGAATTTATCAATGCTATTTCGCTCGCGGGAATGATAGCCCTTCTGGCTGTTCTGATAGTTGTTTTTTTAAGATATAGGACTTTAAAATCAACCATAGCACTTCTGTTCATAAGCATGTCAGAGGTGGTAATAATTCTTGGCATTGCCTCAATAATAAGGTGGAATCTTGACTTGCCAAGCATCGCAGGAATCCTTGTCACGATAGGAACGGGAATAGACCAACAGATAATCATCCTTGACGAGGCAAAAAGCAAATTTTACAGCCTGAAGCAAAGGCTAAAAAGGGCGCTTGTGATAATCCTTAGCGCGTATTTCACCGCGTTGGTGGCGATGGTTCCCCTCTACTGGGCTGCCGCGGGATTTTTCAAAGGTTTTGCAATAACCACAGTAATAGGAATCACAGTGGGGATTCTTATAACTCGTCCGGCATTTTCTGATATTGTCGGGAAAATAGAGAGCGACAATTCATAAACAATAAAAACAGCAAAACTCTTTTTTCCTGATGGGTTTCATATTTGAGGAAGAGCATTTTCTGATAAGGATGTTTAACAGGGTTAGGAAAAAAGACTATTCGGGAAATGTCGGAATTGTATTAAAAAATTCTGTTTATCAATTTCTAACGACTGCCGTCAGCAAGATAGGCGCGCTGATTGTGACTGTAATCCTTGCGAGAATGCTTATGCCTGAAATGTTCGGGCTTTATACGCTGTCTGTTTCAACCATTTTGATTTTTGCCACTTTTTCAGACCTTGGAATCGGAGATGCGGCTGTCAGATTTATCTCTAAGGAAGCGGGAAAAAACAACAGAAAAAAGGCAGGAGAATATTTTCGTTATCTTCTAAAGATGAAGCTCTTTTTGATATTTTTAATGTCGTTTTTGCTTTTAATTCTTGCAAAATTCATTGCAGGAAATTTTTATAACAAACCGATGTTTTTGGCGTTGCTTGCGGGCTCGTTATACATCTTTTTTTCAGGGCTTGCTTCTTTTTTCCAGTCAGTTTTGCAGGCAACAAATAATTTCAGGATAATTCTTTACAAGGAAATTCTTTTCCAGTCCGTCAGGCTGATCCTTATTCCCTTGTTCATTCTGTTCCTCCTTCCGCATATTTCGGATTCTGATTTGATTTTGTCATATCTTGTAAGCATTTTGTCCGTTGCTTTCCTGTTTTCTTTTGTTTTGATGTTTTTCTTTTTTAAAAAAAATGTCAAGTATCTGCGGGTAAAAGGAAGCCTTTCAAAAAAACAAAAACATATTCTTCTTAAATTTGTAACCGCTATTTCCGCCACTGTTTTTTCAGGAGTATTTTTCAGCTACATAGATACAATAATGCTCGGGGTGTATTTGTCCTCCGAGTTTATAGGGTATTACCGCGCAGCGTCGATTTTTATTGTTTCCGGAGCTCCCTTGATAACCTTTTCGGCGGCATTCCTTCCGATATTTAGCAGATTAAAGGACAAAAGCCTTGAATATTTGTTTAACAAATCCGTCACAACCACTTTGTTATTCTCGCTTTTGGGGGTTGTTTTTGTTGTTATTTTCTCTCCTTTGCTGATAAGTTTGGTTTTCGGAGCGGATTATTCCAGTTCGGTGAATATCTTAAGGATTTTTTCCCTTCTTTTGATTTCAATTCCCGTAATTTCCCTGTACTCTGCCTATTTTTCTTCCAGAGGGTTGCCCCTTGTTGTGACAAAAACCCTGGTGATTTCAACTTTTTTGAACATTTTTCTAAACTACATACTTATTTCCACACTTGTTAATTATAACCCTCTGTGGGCGGTTTACGGCGCGACATTTGCCACAATATTCAGCAACTGGTTTTACATGTTTACCCTGATACATTCAAGAAAAAAATTCATCTAAGACATTTGAACAACAATATTTAAATATAAAAACAAAAGCAAGATAAAATGGCTATAAGCAAGGAAAAAAAAATTCTTTGGATATTTTTGCATCTTCCAAAAACAGGAGGAACCACTTTTTCAGAGCATATTATAAATAATTTCAAGCCGGAAGAAATTTTATCCACGAGCGAACTGAGATATGATTCAATAAATCCTGAAATAAAAAAGGACAAAATAAAATTCATTCTTGGGCATGCCTCTTATTATGGAATTCACAAGATGTTTCCCGGCAGGGTTCCAAGATACATAGTTTTCTTGAGAGAACCTGCGGAGAGATTTGTTTCTGGATACAATTTTGAGATGAGAACAAAAAAAGGGGAAAATATTTCTTTTTGGAGATGGTACGACTCCCAGACGAAAAATGAGATGGTTCATTTTTTGGATATGAAATACCGCGGCAAAGAAGGGACAAGAATAAATCTTCCAAAGGCAACATTCAAGCTTCACATGAAAATCTCCAAATACAAGAAAGTTTACATGTTTTTGCAGACAATCTCCAACACATACATCTCTTTTTTTCATTCTTCAAAAAAAGTTCAGGAAAAAAAACTTGAAAATGCAAAGAGAATGATTGATTTGTGTTGGCATGTCGGATTCGTCTCTGAGCTCGACAAAAGCTTGAAGTACCTCTTTAAGGAAATAGGAATTCCTCAAAAATGGAAAAATAAGAACATTACTGGGAAAAGCGAAAAGTTTTTTGTTCTGGACGAAGAAACAAGGAAATCTTTGTGTGATGACAATAATCTTGACGTGGAGATTTATAAATACGCGAAAGTCTTAAAACAAAATGGACATTAAAAGCGAAATTTTCAACAGGTTTAAGGGAAGTTCTGTTCTCATAACGGGGGGCTTGGGTTTTATAGGGAGCAATCTGGCTCATTTTTTGGTTGAAAAAGGGGCGAAGGTAACAATCATAGACTCTCTTGTAAAAACCTGCGGAGGAAATGCATCGAACGTGGAAACAATAAAAGACAGAGTGATAATTTCGAATGCAGATTTAAGGGAAACTGACAAAGTTCAGGAACTTGTAAAAGACAAGGATTTTATCTTTAATCTTGCAGGAAGATCCACCCATAAAAGTAGCATGGCAGACCCGTTTTCCGATAGCTCGGTAAACTGCCTGTCGCATCTTTCGCTTTTGGAAGCGCATAGAAAATCGGGTTCAAAGGCAAAAATAATTTACACGGGAACAAGAACCCAGTACGGAAAGATTGAAAAAAATCCCGTCTCGGAAAATCATCCTTTAAATTTTGTCGACTTTAACGGAATTCACAATCATTTTTCCGAAATGTACCATATGTTTTACCATAGAAAATACGGCGTCGATGTTTGCTCATTGAGGCTTTCAAATGTCTACGGGCCAAGACATGTTACGGAAGGGGATGAAGTCGGCGTTCTTCCGTTGTTCATAAAAAAAGCGGAAAAAAATGAGGCAATAACAATTCACGGCGACGGAAGCAATGTAAGGGACTTTGTTTATGTCTCGGATGTCATAACTGCGCTTTGTATTGCTGCTCTGAAAGGGGAATCAATCGGGAAAATTTTTAATGTTGGCTCGGGAACTCCGTCAACTTTAAAGCAAATGGCGGAGAAAGTAATAGAAGTTTATGATTCAGGAAAAATAAATTATTTGGAAGCCCCTGCAGAAAACAAATCACTTGAGATAGGGGATTTTGTCGCAGACATCTCAAAAATAAGAAGTCTTCTAGGATGGTTCCCGTCCGTTTCGCTTGAAGAAGGCATAAGAAAAACCCATGAGTTTTACAAAGAAAAGAATTCCACAAAAGATATACCTGTGCCGATGGTGAATTTGAAAGCCAATTATTTTTCTATAAAAGATGAAATTGATTCTGCTGTTTCAAATGTTGTTGAAAGCGGCTCGTATATCCTTGGAGGAGAGGTAAAAAAATTTGAAGAGGAATTTGCAAAGTACAACAATGCAAGATTTTGCGTGAGTGTTTCAAACGGCACGGAAGCAATCCATATTTCTTTAATGGCTTGCGGCGTGAAAGAAGGCGACGAGGTAATAACAACTCCTTTCACGGCAGTCCCAACTATTGTAGCAATAGAATCTGCAGGAGGAGTTCCTGTTTTTGCAGATATAAAACCGGAAACATTTAACATAGACCCAGAAGCAATCAAGAAAAAAATTACTCATAAAACGAAAGCAATAGTTGTTGTTCATCTTTTCGGAAATCCTTGCGAGATGGATAAAATTATGGAAATTGCAAAAAATAACAACCTTAAAGTGATAGAGGATGCCTGCCAGGCCCATGGGGCGGAGTTCAATTCCGTAAAAGTGGGGACTTTTGGCGATGTGGGATGTTTTTCATTTTATCCGACGAAAAATCTCGGGGCAATGGGGGACGGAGGAGCCGTTATCACGAACAACAGGGAAATTGCGGACGAGTTGATTCTTCTTAGGAACTACGGGCAGACGGAAAAATACAACCATTTTAAGAAAGGATTTAATTACAGGCTGGACGAGATTCAGGCGGCGATATTAAGGGCAAAGTTGAGACATCTTGAAGAATGGAATAAAAAAAGAATAAACGCCGCTTTGTTATACAATAGCCTGATAAAAAATCCGAATATTGTTTTGCCTTCCATTTTGCCGAATGCGAAGCATGTTTTTCATATGTATACCCTCAGAGTTAAGGAAAGGGAAAAGCTGATTAATATGATTGAGAAAAATAAAATCTTCTGGGGGATCCATTATCCTCTTCCAGTGTATCTTCAGACAGCATACAGAGAATACCGCACGCCCGAGAACAGATGCCCCAATGCAGAAATGGTTTCGCAGGAAGTCATATCAATTCCATTGCATCCGGAAATCACCGAGGATAAAATAAGATTCGTCGCGGATGTTTTGAATAAGGTTTAATGAAGATAAAATTCTCCCGCATTTTCCTTTAAGGCGTTCTGCTTAAAAAACTTGTGAAATATGCTTAACTTTCATAATTTTTATAAACTGGAAGATTAGTGGAGTTTCTGTATAAAATGGCAAGAATTTATTTGATAGATGCAGGAGAAATACAAGAAGGTGATGTTAACATTGAGTATAATCCGCACAATAGAATAATTTTAACTCCTGAAATGAGGGATGAAAAAGAGGTTTTGGACCTAACATGTACACCTGGAGAGATGTATAACATTCGCACTATGGGCGTAAAAAATAGAAAATTACACCTTGCTGCGGATTTTATAGATTATACTCAACATCTTGCGCATGCAAGAGTAGGACTTACAAATAGAGGACTAATTAGCCCTGAATTTAATGCATTTTGTACGGAATCTGTGGATATAACAAGCGATGGATTGTTGATTGCTTTAAGGAGAGACAAAGATTTGCCCCATGGACCCGGTATATATACGGGAGCAGGAGGGTATGGTGTTCATTTTAGAGGAAGAAAGGATATAACGGGGAGAGTGATACCCATAGACAGAAAGAATCCATATGATTTAATAAGATTTTACATAAACAGGGAACTTGAGGTGCCCGAAGATTCTTTTCAACTCTCCTGGCTGGGAATGGCGAAGTGCTTTGATTTATCTTTTGACCTGCCGGTTAATTTTACCGCTTATATGAATCAAAGCAGTGATGATATTATGAAATTGCGAAGAGAAAATAAAAGGCTAGAAGGGGTTGTTTTGGATGATATGATTAATTTTATTGAAAATTCGCCTGAAGGAATTTTAAACTTCTTGTTATTCAGTGGAGTTCCACAAAGAAAATTGCCTTTAGACTCTTGCGGGCGGAGATTCGGAGAAAATCCTATAACAGGCAAGCTTGGATTTAATGATGATTTTATTGCGGTTATATTGCAGCATATTAAGAAAAATCATCCGGAATCATACTTTCCCGCCATGGCAATTTTGCAAAAAAAAGGTTACGAAATTATCGACGTTAAACTTAAAGAAGGCAAATCCTTAGATTTGACAAGGGAAATTTTGCCGTAAATCACAGAAATATTTATAAATAAAAAGTTAGCACTATGTTTACAATAAAATGACACAAAGAGTTTTCTTTTCGCCGCATTGCGATGATTTGCCTTTGACATTTGGAGGAATGCTATTGGATTTAGGAATACTCGAAACTTCAAAGGATTTAGATGTTGTTGTCATTTCCCGCACGAACTGGATTAGCGGAGATAAGGAAGGAAACAAGGACAATTCAGAAGAAAGAATAAAACATGCTTCTGAATTGGCCGTTGGTGAAGAAAAAAGTTGTTTAAAAGCATTAGGAATTAATTATTTGAAATTGCTAGGTATCCAAGAATCTCTTTTGAGAGGATATGGGATGGAAGAGCACGGTATTGAGCTTATGTACCCCAATGGTTTTAATTTTGAAGCAAGTAAAGATAAGAGATTAGTGAGCTCATTAAAACATAGAATTTCTCCATACTTGCGCACAGCAGATGAAGTTTATCTTCCTTTGGCAATCAGAGGACATATAGATCACCTCTTGGTAAGAGAAGCAGGAATAAGTGAAGTAAAAGAACTTGATTCAAAAGGCTTGCGAAAAGCAAGAGTTTTTTTAGGCGAAGACCTTCCTTATGCGGGAGACGCGACTAAAGCAGAGTGGGAAGAACCATTGGAATTCATAAGGAGACATGGTTTAGAAAAACACACGCATGAAATTGATGTATATAAAAAGTTGGGTTTGTTCAGACATTATCCTAATCAAATTTGGCCTCCTGCGTATGCTCCCGGAGTTCTTAGAAGGGCAATAGAACTGGGTTCAAAGACAAATCCTAAAGAAGCCGTTTATGAGTATAAAAAGTAAAATTATTTTTCTCTCCCCATAAACAGCTTTTCCAATTTTTTTGTAGCGTCTTCCCATGTGAGATTTTTATCAAGAATCCATTTTCTATAGTTTCCTTTCTTGGCATTTAATATTGCTTTTGCTATGTCCCCTTGGTAATCTTCAATTTTTGTTATCGGAATCACGCTACCTCCTCCGAAATTTGTTCCCACTATTTTTGGGACATCTGAAGACATGGCTTCCAAATATACAAGGGTAAACCCTGCATGATGGGGCGGAATAGTGATAAAACATTCAAGTTTCCTGTAGAATTCAGGCATTTTTCCCTTTGGAACATTTTCTGCGATGATAAATTTTTTCCCGGCCCTCTCAACAGCCTTTTTTATTTCGGGGAAAGAATACTCTTCTGTCAGCCAGCTTGCGTATCCGACGCTGTTTTTTATTTTCTTCATTTTTTTGTCTGGCTTGAAGGTGTTGTGGTCCACTCTATTGTAAATCTTGTTGCTTTTAGAGAACATCTGCTTTAAATGGTCCGTGCAAACAACAAGATTTTTTCCCATAATCTTTCCCGCAAGTTTCTGGAAGTAGTATCCATATCCTTCCCACTTGGGATTTTCACCGTAAAAAACTGCAAAATGTTTTTTCTTGAAGATGTGATAGGGAAAAATCAACGGAAGAGTCATACTCCAGTCCTGGGTGTAAACTATGTCAAATTTTTTCTTTTTTACTGCATTTCTCAATTTAAAAAAGGATTTCGCAAAGGTGAATATCTTTAAGTCATCATCTCTTGAAATCACTTCAACTTCATGTCCAAGTTTTTCAAATTCCTTCTTGAGGTATCTTACAACGCTTCCCACTCCTCCGAGCCATCTTTTTTGGACGATTAATATTTTCATTTTTCTTTTGAATATTTAAAGCAATTCTTTTTCCTTCGACAAAACTTCCTTTATCTGCTCTAAATTAAGGAGAATGCTTTTGTCTGAGGAAAAGTGCCTTGTTTCTTGTTCCTTGAATCCGAGCATTTTCATATTTAATATGTTTTCTTCGCTTGCAAACGCGGGAAACTTTACAAAAAGATTCTCGTTTTCCAGTGTTATGTTTCCATCTTCGTCAAGCAGTAACTCCTCATGTTTTTTCTCGCCTTTTCTCGCCCCTATAACTTTAATGTTGCCCACGGGGAGATTCTTGATTTCGGCGTATGCTCTTGCTAAATCCCCTATCTTTATTGTTGGCATTTTAAGCACAAATATTTCTCCCTCTCTTGCAAGTTTTGTCACATTAAATATCAGGTTAACGCAGTCGGAAGTTGCCATAAAAAATCTTGTCATATTCTCATCAGTAAGAGTAATCTCGTTTTTTTCCTTCAACTGCCTGTTCCATATTTCCAGAACAGAACCCCTTGAATAAAGAACATTTCCAAATCTTACAATTCCAAATTTAGTAGTGGGGTTTTCCCTGAGTTTTTCAGACGTGGCAACTGCCCCTACTAGTTTTTCCGCAAGCAGTTTTGTTGCACCCATGACGTTTGTGGGGTTTACCGCCTTGTCTGTGCTTATCAGAATCATCTTTTTTACATTGTTTTTAAGGCATGCTTCAATTACATTTTTTGTTCCTATAACATTTGTCTTTACGGCTTCGAACGGATTATCCTCGCATACGACAACATGCTTCAGCGCAGCCGCATGGAAAACCAAATCAACACCTTTCAGTGACTTTTCAACAGAATCGTAATCTCTCACATCAATTAATTCCGTATGTATCTTACTGCTTATAGGATAATGCATGGAATACATAGCCTCTGTTTCCCTGTTATCGAGAACAATTATTCTTTTTGGGTTGAACTTTACTAATTCTTTTATTATCTGAGAGCCTATGCTTCCCAATCCCCCTATCACGGCTATGTTTTTCCCTTCAAACATCTGTCCATAATCTATGAAATCCATTTTATTTGTCGCTTGGAAGAACTCCTCTTGCCTCAAGATTATTTAAATCCTCTTCAACCATTTTTTTCACAAGTTCAGAGAATGAAATCTTTGGCTTCCATCCAAGAATTCTTTTTGCCTTTGAAGCGTCTCCTATAAGATGTTCTACTTCCGCGGGCCTAAAAAACTTCCTGTCAACTTTCACAACTGTCTTTCCGTTGTATTTCCCGATTTCATTGAATCCTTTTCCTTCCCATTTTATCGGATGCATGCCTACATTCTTGAATGCCTCCTCGACAAATTGCCTTACGCTATGCGTTTCCCCTGTTGCAACGACATAATCTCCCGGCTTGTCTTTCTGGAGCATGAGCCACATTGCTTCCACATAATCTTCCGCGCTTCCCCAGTCTCTTTTTGCATCCAAATTTCCGAGGGAAAAAGAGTCCTGATAACCTTTTTTTATCTTTGCAACCGAGTGGGATATTTTTCTTGTCACAAACTGCTTCCCTCTTGTTGGAGACTCATGGTTGAAAAGGATTCCGTTGCACGCAAAAATGCCGTAGCTTTCCCTGTAATTTATCGTCATCCAGTATGAAAAAACTTTGGAAACTCCGTAGGGGCTTCTCGGATAAAAAGGGGTTTTTTCATTCTGCGGAAACTCCTCGGTTTTTCCGAACATCTCGCTGCTTGACGCCTGATAAAACCTTATTTTGGGATTTACGATTTTGATTGCTTCAAGAAGCATTGCTGTCCCAAGGGAGTTTATCATCACTGTTGAAATCGGCTGGCTCCATGATGCTGGAATGAAGCTTTGTGCTGCAAGATTGTAAACTTCATGCGGCTTGATGTCTTTTAGCAATCTTGCCATGGAACCAAGGTCAGTCATGTCCCCATCAACAATATGAATCTTGTATTTTATATCTCCCAGTCTCTCAAAAACATCCATGCTTGTTCTTCGGTGCATCCCAAAAACTTCATAACCTTTTTTTATCAGAAATTCCGCAAGATATGCCCCATCCTGCCCCGTGATTCCGGTAATTAAAGCTCTTTTCATTCCTTTTCCTTTCTTTAAAAGTGAAAAAACCATAACAAATCTCGGGAGAATCTATTTAAAAGAATTATGAATGTTGATTACTTATTTTAATTAAACACTGGAATAGCATCAACATAGTATCTTGGAAAAGGAGTTTTTCCCTTAACTTTGATTCCAAAAAATCTTTCGACGGCTCTGTCCATTCCAACTTTTGTCCAATGAGCAAAATCTTCTCTTGTGTCCATATACTCTTCTCCGGTTATTAATCTCGCTTTATTGAGTTTGTCGGGAGATATTTCTCCACACCCTAGAATGGTATAATAGTTGCCTACATCGTGAACTGGTTCTCCTTTCGGGCCTTTACTCCACAAGTGGTCTACGGGTTTACCAAAAAATTGAGCGCCTAAAGCCACCGCCAGCCCACTTTCTTTTTCGATTAATTTTTTCAGAGAATCTTTCATAGGAAAACCCATTTTTTGCCCTCCTCCAAAAGGCCATACATCTCCTTTAGAAGGCTCCTGTTGTCTTACTGCAAGAAGAATTTTCTTTTGCCCTGGAAGATAGATTATTGCGTCATGACAGATTCTTGGAGAGTTTCTTCTGATTATGTCATAGTCTCCCTCAGGCACAAATCCCCTACTTTGCAACTTTCGCAAAACGCTTTTTGAATCCATAAAATTTTTACAATTTTCCTGTTTTTAAGTATTATGAAACAAAACACAATAACTCTTATAAACAGATTTCCTCTAAAATTTTCATGAAAGTCGCGATGATTTACCCCTCTCAGGATTCTGAAAAGGCAATATCTAATTACTGCATACATCTGATTAAGGCAATGAAATCTCAAGGGTTGCAAGTAGATTCCTTGACATATGAAATGGGGAATCCTTTTTCTTTTTTTAAGATAATAAAAAAACTTAAGAAATACGATATTTTGCATTTGCAGCATGAATATGGGCTTTTTGGGTATTACGGAATGCCTTTCTTTTTCATCCTGCCTTTTCTGAAAATGGCTAAAAAGAAAATTCTTATAACTACGATGCACACGGCAATGTCCCATAAGGAAAAAATAAATGAAAACAAGGTGAAGAACTTTTTAAGGAACTTGATTTATTTTTTGCAGAACAGACTAATAAATTACTCAAGCGATTTGACAATAGTTCACGCGGATTTTTTCAAGGGGATTTTGGTTAAGGAGTATGGATTCAAAAAAAGCAAGGTGGAAATTCTCCCTCATGGAATAATAGAAAATGTGAAGACTCTTGATAAACCAAAAGCAAGAAAGGAACTAAACATAAAGGGAAATACTTATTTGATTATAGGAAATCTTCAGCCTGTAAATGGTTCTGACATTATTCTGAAACAAGCGGATAAAATAGGGAAGACAATCATCGTCGCCACTAACCCAAAATCGGTGAATATTAAAAGTATCAAAAAAGCCGGCTCTTATATTAATATTCTTCAGAACATTGTAAAAAATAATGCGCATCCCAAGTATGTGAGATTTGATTTGAAAGAAATTCCATACGAACTTTGGTGGAAATATTTTTCTGCGGCGGATTTGATTTTGCTTCCTTACAGGGGAGGAATAGGCAGCGGAATTTTCTCTGATGCAATGGCTCTTAAAAAACCGGTGGTTGCAAGCAATATCCCTTACTTCAGGTGGATTGCCAAAGAGTACGGCTGTGTGAAGATTGCCAGGAAGGATTCCGACTTCCCTGAAACAATAAAAGATGCAATGAAAAAGCAAAATTATGCAAAAATGGAAAGCGAATGCAAAAAATATTTTAATGAAAGAGGGCTTACACCCGTATCCAAGAGGTATGTTAAAATTTACAAGTCGTTAATATGAAAATAGCGGTAATCGGTGCTTCGGGTTTTTTGGGAAAAAAATTAATGGATTATTTCTCAAAGGAGAGCCTTATTGTGGGGACTTATTCTAAAAACATGATGGAAAACATGGAACATCTTGATGCCGCAGACAAAAACATGGTTGAAGATTTTCTTGTTAAACATAAGCCGGATGTTGTTATTGACACGGCAGCTTTGACAAGTTCCGTCGCCTGCGAAAAAAACCCAGAAATTTGTGAAAAGATGAATTACCTCACGGCAAAAAATATTGCAGAAGCATGCAGAAAAATAAACGCAAAAATGATTTTCATTTCCTCTTCATATGTGTTTGACGGGAAGAAAGGGGATTATTCCGAGGAAGAAAAACCTTCTCACACAAATGAATACGCCAGAACAAAAATAATGGCTGAAAAAGAGGTTTCAAAACTAAATAATCACTTGATTATAAGAATAGAAATCATTTACGGTTCAATAAAAGGAAAGATAAGGTTTGGGAACCAGATTTTTGGAACGGAGTTTGTTGAGGTCGGATACCCCGAACAAACCAGAAACCCTTTGTTTGTTGACGACCTGCCTGGGATTGTTGATTTTCTCATACGGAAAAACTGGAAAGGAATATTTCACATCGGAGGACCTGAAAAAATAAAAATGATTGATTTTTTAAGAGAGTTGTCGAAATTGGAAAACTCCGAGGACAAAATAAAAGTTGTTGATAGCTCAAAATGGTTGGTTAAACCCCCAAAAAATCCGACACTTAACATATCAAAGATAAATAATCTTGGAATAAAAACAACTTCCTTTGAAGATGCTTTGAAAAAAATAAAAGCTGAAATTAAGTTATAGATTTCAATTTTGTATTTTAACACAACAATGCTTAAATACAAAAACTCTTGTCTGTTTTGATGCAGGCTTTAGAGATAAAAAGGTGCAGGGCATGCGATTCCAACAAGTTGATAGGGGTAATTTCGTTGGGGGAGCACTACATAAGTGATTTTATAGAGCTTAACGGCAATCCTGGAACAAAAGTGCCTCTTGATTTGGTTTTATGCGAGGACTGCAAGCTCCTTCAGCTGAAGCACAACGCGCCGAATGAAAGCATGTGGGGCGGAAATTACTGGTACAAATCGGGAATAAACTCAGTCATAATGTCCGATTTAAAGGATATAGTAAGCAAGACGGAAAAATTAGTAAATCTCAATTCAGGAGATTTGGTCCTGGACATCGGATGCAACGACGGAACTCTTCTCGGATTCTATGACAAAGAAGGGATTTTTTTGGCGGGTTTTGAGCCTTCAAAAAATGTCGCGTCTGAAGCGGCAAAAAAGGGGTTTATCATTATTAATGATTATTTTAATGCAGATTCTTTCAGGAGAAATTTTGGGGGGAAAAAGGTAAAGGTAATAACTGCGATATCCATGTTTTATGACTTGGAAAATCCAAACAAGTTTTTGGATGATATTTCTGAGTGTCTTGATGAAAACGGGCTTTTTATCATACAGCAAAACTACCTAGTTTCAATGCTTGAGCAAAATGCTTTTGACAACATCTGCCACGAGCACAGGGAGTATTATTCTTTCCATTCGCTTGCAAGGCTCTTGAACAGGCATGACATGGAAATTTTTGATGTTGAGCTAAATGACATTAACGGTGGCAGCATAAGGACTTACATAAGAAAAAAATCCAACTCAAGAATTACTCCCTTTACAGGTGCTTTAAAAAGAATATCAAGAATAATTGAAAAAGAAGATGAAATAAAACTGGATTCATTGACCCCTTACACGGAATTTGCAAAAAGAATAAATCTTTTGAAAGAAACTTTGCTTAAATTTATTAGAATTGAAAAGAAAAAAGGAAGGATTTTTGGATTGATAGGGGCTTCAACGAGAGGCAATACTTTGCTACAATATTTTGGATTAACTCACAATGAGATTGCCGCAGCTTCCGAGGCAAATCCTGACAAATTCGGAAGGTACACAGTAGGTTCTATGATACCCATAATGCCTGTAGAGGAAGTAAAAAAAATAAAACCAGATTATATGGTTGTTCTGATATGGCACTTGTTTGAAGGATTGATGGAAAAGGAAAAGAACTTTTTAAAGGAAGGGGGAAAATTTATTCTTCCTCTGCCGGATTTCAGGATAATAGAGCATTCTTTTGATTTTGACCGGCTTATGGTGAAAAAATTCCTATAACTTCGCTGGCAAAAAAATTCCCAAACAAATTTCTCACAAATTCGAATCTGTTTGAAATGTAGATTATTTTTAACTTTAAGTTGTTCTTTCCCGCCAATTTTTTAAAAAACCCTGAATTGATAAAATTCCCGTTTGATTCAATCTGTTCTTTATACTGTTCCCTCATTTCTTTTGAAAGAAAAGAATTTATCCTGTACCAGTTGAAATTGGCGCAGCTTATTATCACCTCATTTTTTGAGACTCTTACAAGTTCTTTTAATGTTTTTTCAGGATTCGACAGATATTCCAGGACTTCTATGCATATTGTCTTGTCAAATTCCTTATCTTTGAAAGGTATTTTGTAAATATCTCCAAGAACAACTTTTTTATAATCCTGCTTTTTCGCGTTTTCCACGGCATTTTTATCCGAATCAAATCCCCAAAGATTAAATCCTTTCAGGTGCTTTGCAAGTTCGCCGTTTCCACATCCAGCGTCGAGAATCTTGTCGGTTTTTTTCAATTCTATTCTTTTCAGAAGTTTCGGGTAAATATTCCAGCAGGTTCTGTAAAGCTCCTGCGCCTGTTTTATCTTGTAGAATTCTTCCGTCATTGGTAGTCTATGATTCTTTTGTTTTCAATTTTATTTTTTTTGACAAATTCAAATATTTTTCTTAATACATCGAGTTTAAATCTTGCCTCAAACATTCCGTGAATGTACATGGAGGAGATTTCATTGTTTTTTATCTCGCTTATTATTTTTTCTGAGATTTCTTCGTCGTTTTTACCCATGGATGCAAGATACTCTATAATGGGAGTTTTGTTTTCGCCAAGGATGGTTATAGGGATGTTCTTTATTTTTCCGTAGTTTTCGATTTTGCTTCCCTGAAAATCACTTATGAATTGTATGTTATCGCTTTCAAGAATTTCCAAGACTTTCTGATTCACATTAAAGCCAGGAGATGCCCAGCTTATCGGCTTTTTTCCGAATAATTTTTCAAATTTTTCCATTGATTTTGTTATCGCTTTCTCTGTGTTTATCCTGTGCAAGCCGCGGGTCCATTCCCTGTGCTTCCATCCATGCAATCCGAGCTCATGCCCTTCGTCAATGATTCTTTGGATAACTTTTATGTTTTTTGTGACAAAGTCTTTTGGAAAGAGAGCCATCCTTAATTTTTCCGCAAAGGAAAATATTTTTATTTTCCTCTCTCCTAAAACAGGCATTTTACCCCTGTAATTCATCAACTCAAAAATATTTGATTCTCCGCCCATTGTTATGTAAAAACTGGCCTTGGTTTCGTATTCATTTAACAAATCCAGCAATTTTGGAAGCCCTTCTGAAATTCCTTTTTGCGATTCCAAATCAACCCTTAATGTAAATATTTTTTCCATGTTATAGCGCAAGCTGCGAGGCAATTTTAGGACCCATAATTTTTATTATTGGCAAGGGAAGTTTGCTCCAGACTTTTGTCATCCACCCCTTTCCTTTTTTTGCTTCTTCAATTTTGTCCTTTTCGTCAAAATAATAATAAAGATGATACTTGTTGTAAACTTCACCCGTCCATTTTTTTTTGAACTTATATATTCCATAATCATGCGTGTTCTCCTTTGCGTTTGAGTCGCACTGCCCGATGTCAAAATATTTTATTTTCTGTTCTGCGCACCATTTTATCAACTCCCAGTGAATCAAGTCGTTTGGCTGGCAGATGAGATATTTTTTGTCAGATGCATTGTAGGCTGCATAGGCATAATCTTTTGTGTGCAGAATTATCAGCGTCCCTATTATTTTCCCGTCCTTATAACAGTTAACTCCTTTGAACCCGTTTTTCATCTTCATCAAATTCCTGAAAAAATCATAACTATGATTTGGTGTGCCGAAGCTTTTCATATTCCTTAGATAAAGTCCGAAGAATTTTTTTAACTCTTCTTCATTGGTTATCCATTTTAAATCCAGCCCGGATTTCTCGGCTTTTTTTATCCCTTTTCTTGTTATTCTGTCAAAGCTGTTCCATAACTCCTCTTCGCTTTTTAGCTTCAGGATAATCTGGTTTTTTTTGAATTCTTTTCCAAATCCGGATTTGGACAATTCTTCCATGGCATTTTTATTTTCTTGTGAAAAATCATTCAGCCTTACCTCGATTTTTGAAATGCCTTTGGTTTTTTTTGCATATTCTAATATTTCTTCAATTATTTTTTTGTTAATCTTTCCTAATGGCCCTCCCAAGTCTGTAAATGGCATTGAAATCATCCTGTTTCCGAATATTCTGCTTTTAACAAGAAAAAAAGGGAATGCCCATTCTTCATTTTTTTCCATGAAATAAAGCGGAATGCAATTCTTATACGAGTTATTGATGCTTTTTTCCCATTCCGCAGAATTTTGGGGGTAGTGAATCTCCTGACTTTCAGTCAAAGAAAAAAATTTTGCTTCACTAAACTCATTTAAGATTTCCATATGTTAGTCCTTTAATACTTCTTCATAAATTCTTCTTAGATTTTTGTTTCTTTCCTTTATTGACAATTTTCCGCCTTCTATAATTTTCCTGCTTTCTATGCCCATCTTCTCTCTGAGATTTTTATTCTCTATCAAAAGAGATATTTTTTCAACAAGTTGCTTTATTATCTCAGGATGCTCTTTCATAACATCTTCTTCATATTTCTTCCTGTCCAATTTTCCATTTTTTGTGAAATACATCTCCCAAGAGTATTGTGTTTTTATCAAAAAGCCGTTTTTTCCGTCTTCAATCAATTCCGGAACGGTAAAGCTTGTCGTGCCCACAACGGGAAGCCCTGCGGACATTGCCTCAAGAAAAACAACCCCGTAATTGTCGCTGTGTGTCGGCAGGACGAAAACATCTGCACTCAAATACATCTTCTCAAAGAGTTCTTCTCTTGGAAAATGCCCTTTGACGAACTGCAATCCCGGAAGTTTTATATTTTTGTATTCTTCAGGAACATCTCCCTTGAATTTTAACTTCAGGTTTTTGTATTTTTTTGTCAGTATTTCATATGCCTTAAGCAAATCATTCCCTCCCTTGTCGTAAAATTCTTTTCCTATGAAAGAAATGACAAATTTTCCGTCTTTTCTTTTAATCTTTTTTTTCAAGCATGGATGCATCGCCAGATAAAGCACTTCTATTTTTTCCTTGAATTTGCCGCAGTCAATTGCCTGCAGGAGGTCTTTTTTTGCGGCTTCGCTTTGCGGGAGAATCTTTCTGCATTTTTCAGAAGCAAGGGCTTTTGTTATGATTCTTTTTGTCAGCGGATTTTTTAATGCGCTGTAATTAAATGATGTGAAGACTCCTCCGCTTTCGCAGTCAATTATCCACGGCTTTTTCGGGTTTATCTGCAGAATCCCCCGGGTTGAATGAATCAAGTCGGCATTTGTTTCAACATGGGTCATTCTGGGAATAGGAAGAAACTTAAGCAAAAGGTTGTGAAGGGCAATCTTTTTTTCCGTAAACCATCCGTGATAAGAAGATTTTATTCTGTCCACGCTGTAAACAACCCCTTCTGGAGGGAAGTCAAGTATCTCGTCAAATTGGGGGTGGGGGCTTGCCAGAATGTAAACGTTTATTTTGTCCTTTTTATGAGGCATATTCATTCTAAAAAGTAATCTTTTTTAAATTTTGTTAAACTTCTTTCCATATCCCTCTTCTATGAATGCTTTCCAAGGAACTGCATAATAGTTAAAATAATTTGGAATTTTTTCCGGGAATTTTTAGTATCACAAAATTTTTAAGTCAAATTAATGGGTTTACCTTATGAATGTGCTTGTTGTAGGGGACATACACGGGGAAGCGGAAAGACTTCTTTCTAAAAAATTAGTTGTGACAAAAATTACTGAAGGAGAGTTTAAGGAATTAAGTAACGGGGAAGATTATGATGTTTTGGTGGTTCGGACTTTCACGAAACTAGGAAAGGGGGAATTTATGAAACTCGGAAATTTAAGGTATGTTGTAAGTTGCAGTGTCGGCTTGGATAACATTGACTTGGACGAGGCGGGCAAAAGGAATATTGAGATAATAAACTGCCAGGGAACAAATGCAAATAGTGTTGCGGAGCATACTCTTTATTTGATTCTTTCCTTGATAAGAAGAGATAATAAAAGGCCTTTTTTTGAGATTAAAAACAAAACAATAGGACTTTATGGCTTTGGGAACATAGGCAAGGAAGTTGCCGTAAAACTAAAAGGATTTGGAGCAAGAGTGATTGCTTATGATGTGATACCTCAGGATAAAAAAATATTAAATGAATTAAACGTAAGTACGGTTTCTCTCAAGGAACTTGCGGAAAAATCAGACATTGTAAGCGTTCATATTCCCCTGAACAGGCATACTCTTGGAATTGTGGGAAATGATTTTTTTTCAGGAATGAAGGAAGGTACTTTTTTTGTCAACACTTCAAGGTCAGAAGTGGTAGATGAACCTGCTTTGATTGAGAATTTTAAGAAAGAAAAATTCAGAGGTATAGGATTGGATGTTTACTCTGATTATTTGAAGAAAGAGATCATCAACGGAAATGTTATTTTTACTGGGCATGTGGCGGCGCAGGGAGAGGATTCTTTTAGGGAAATGTGCGTAAAGCCCGTTGAGGAATTTCTGAGAAGGATTGAAAAAAATTAAACCATATTTCTTTTGCAACAGGCTTTATTCAAAAACGATTAGCCATACATCTCAACAAGTTTGAAATTTCTTTAAATTATCAAAAAGAAAAGGCTCACTCCTTCGTCGTTCATTTATTGGTATGATTCATTAATATAAAACTGCATTTATTAGTACTTAAAATAGTTGATTAATAAAAATTAAAAGTTATTCTTTTGTTAACCAATGGCTTTCCGTATATGAACTGATTATCAATCCACTTCTTTTGCAATACAAATACTTAAAAAGAAATTTTTAATGGTTAAAAAATGGAAACATTCCAATTTCAAATAATAGATGCAAGGGCTGCTTACGAAAATGGCGCTCTAAAAGTAAAATTGCACTACCCTAATAATCCTGTGCCAAGAGACAAAAGACAGGACGAAAGCCTTGATTTTGGAAGGAAAGTTTTGGAAAAACTTATTGAATCTGGAGAATCGGATATTGCGGATATGGCTCATCCGACGGGCTCTCCTTCCGCAGGTTCTCTTTATGTGTTTAGTGATGGTGTATTTGCATGTCACAGAAGGGACAGATTTGCGCCAACTCATAAATTGTATCATAGCGCCAGCGCGGGATTTCAGGATAGAATGGAAGACGTTTATAGCGAGGGGGGAATAATGGGAATCAGTTTGAGGGAAACTGCCGAAGAAACACTTTTGTTTACTAGAGAAAAAATTCCACGGCTTATCGTTCCTAAAGATTCTGTGAATTACACGCTGAATTCTGCAAGAAGGCTTGGAATTGATCCGGACAGAATTAAACTCCTATATGTTGATGCGGAAATTCAGGAGTCAAGAGATGAATTGCAGGTTTTAAGAGAGAGTGGGGAAGAGATATTTTGCATCAAGGGAAACATTGATTTGGTATTTGAATCTGCTACTAGTGTTAATATTCTCCAATTAAGAAGATTGCCTTTCTCCTCTGATGAGGTTTTCCCTGTTGATGCGGAAGGCATGATGAAAGACGGAAAATTTATGCATTTTAACAGGGAAGCTTATTTGATAAATCCTGATGAGATAGCAAATAGAATGTTTGATTATGCTCTAACAAACCCAAAAGTTTCTCAGGTTAATATTGTTGATGGCGTGCCTCGTGTTTTCACGCCAGAATACGAACCTCCATTTTTAGGACCTGACAAAGTTGGAGTAATAAGTCCGCATATTTGGGCACCTGAAGATTTGCTAACAACCTGTCTGGATGCTTTGGGAGTTCCTGGCTTTGCAGGAAAAAAATTGGAGATAGAATTAGCAAAGGTTAAGGCAAGACAGGAAGGAAAAAATCTTTTATCTAACGGGGTTTTAGCCTGATTTTTATCAGGTTAGAATAGGTTCTTCTAGTATAGAAATACTTAAAAAACCTTTTGTTTTTGTTAATGAATGGAGTTGCACCCTATATTTAGCCATCCAAGTGTTGTAATAGTTCAGGAAAAAGGTTCTGCAAGACTTTTAATGGCAAAGTATGATGGTGGATATCCTTTGAGATGTTACAGGGGTTCTTTTAGCATACTTGGTGGAAATCCCACTCCTGACGATGTTGGTCCAAGACAAGTTTTGAAAAGACGGCTCGGAATAGAATTTAAAATAGCCGACGATGCAAGAATATTAAAGTTTAATCCGGATATAGTTTGGGCCGATATCAAGGATATAAATTTGATTAGGGATTCAATTTCTAGGCGTGCTGTTCCTATAGGAGACTACCTTATGAGGGGCAATGCTTCTTTGCTTGAAGACGGGCCTTATTATGGAATTGCGAGTGCATTTCTTGCCGAAATTCCAGGAGATGTTTTTAAAGTTGCTGAAATGAACTTGGAGAGAGGAAGACAATTAACCACAGAAGGATTTTTAGGAATAGTCTCATTAGATGATTTAACCAGAAGTGAAAAAGGAGAATACTCAACAGCATATTTTCATGGTCCGCTTTTGAATGATGTTTTCGGTTCCAAAATTCCGTTTCCTAATGGTGTTGAAGCAATGAAGATATCTAGCACTGTAAGAGAAGAATTTGAGGATTATTTCATAGATTTTACCTATAGGGACGGGTGGAATGGGCACAGAGTTAAGGGTTAGTTTTGTTAATTTTTCGGTTTTTCAATTTCTAATTTATTATATAAATCCTTAAAAATATCCGTTTTTCAGATGAAGTATGAAAAATGTTTTAACTGGAGTAAAGATGAGAGTGCCTGAATCTACTTTTATATATGAACACACTCCAAACCTTAACCTTATCGGTGAAATGCCCAGTCATGTAGTTTTGGCAACAACGACAATGTACAAGCCAAACAAAGACGGGCAATGGGACTCAGAAATAAAAATGCGCGCAGACCTTGCCAGTAGAATGTTTTCTTTTGCAAAAATTCTTGGATATGATGTTGTTTGTGTTGATGGCAACAGCGATTCCGGATGGCAAAAAGCAGTAAAAGATTTGGGAGTAATTCTTATACCTGAAAATTTGAATGGTTTTCCCGGAAAGCACCCTATGGGAAGAAGCAGAAGACAGGCTTTTGATGCTGCGGCAAATTTAAGGAAACACGAGATGATAGCATGGCTTGAGCCGGAAAAGCACCCTTATGTTCTTGCCAGCAATCGTGAGATACCTGTCGCAATGACTGCAACACCCGTTTATGAGGGAAAAGCAGATTTGGTTCTTCCAAGAAGAATTGACACCAGTTTTTATCCCGCAACCCAACAGGCAATAGAGTTTATGTGCAATGTAGTTTCTATGAATATGTTTAGGAAGCATTTTGAGGGAGATAATTCAGAAGATGTGTATCCTATTACTTCTTATCTTGACCATTGTTCAGGACCAAGAACTTTCAGAAAAGATTTGGTGGATTATTTTTTAGATTATTCCGGAGAGATTAACGGCATTGCTCACGACAGGTGGGAATCTGTTCTTGTTCCTGTGTGGAAAATGATGGTTGGCAAAAAAAGAGTAAGAGGTGTTGCGGTGCCTTACGAGCATCCTAAAGAACAGACAAGCATGGAAGGGGCAAATCTGTCATATGACTTAAAGCGTGTTGAGCAGACAGGAGAAGTTATTTCAACACTTGGCGAATTTTTAAAAGCAGATATGCAGGCTGCGGGATAAGATTGAAAATTGTCAATGAATTATTTCTAAATAGCTTCCGGTTTTTTTATTCTAAGGACATGCAATCTTATTGCATCATCAACGGAAGTGAATTCAGGTATACCTAAATAACCTCTTGTGTGCGCTGTGCTTAGAACCAGCCTTCTTGGAAAATCAGGGTCATTGCAAGGCTCTTCTTCAATGCTATCTTTCGCTATGGGTATGTCATACTGCCTGTAAATTTCAAGTACCTTTTTTGCAATTCCTGCCCTTGAAAGAGGTTCTCCAGAACATGAAACATGGAAAACTTGGTTTGAGGGTTTTCCATAAATTCTTCCCGACGCAAGAATCACGTCGTCGTAAAAAGTCGGCCTTACAACTTGGTCATTCCAGAAAGGCCATGTAGGTCTTCCCTCTAAAGCATCAAATATCCTATCCACAATAAGATTGGTTCTGACTCCTAAAGGTGACTGGAATCTGACAACTGCTCCTTTCCTGTCAAGAACTATTTTTTCTGCCTCGGCTTTCGTTTGCCCGTAAAAATTATTAGGCGGGTTGGTTTTATCGCTTTCTAAATAGTCTCTTTCGTCCATGCCGCTGAATACATTATCTGTTGATGCATAAACAACATAACCAGCTCTTTGGCAGACTTTTTGTGTTAATTCAACATTGTCTCTTGTAAATTCCGGAAGGTTTTCAGGATTTTTTTTTGGATTTCCTTTTGAAGTATGCAAATTGGCCGCAAAATGAAATGCAACATCATAAACTCCACCTTCTTCCAGGGAGGTTATAACTCTTGCTAACTTTCCGTTAATATTTCTTGCATCAACAGGTTTCCTATTCTGCAGTAAATATACTTCGACGTTTTCAGGAAGGAAAGTTTCCAGATGTTCTGTAAAAACACTCCCTAATCTTCCGGATGTACCTGTAACCAGTATTTTCTCCATGAAATATCTGTCAATTTGCGATATAAAAAGATATATGTTTTTAACGAGAGATATTCTTTTTATACCACTCAATTGTCTTTTTTATTCCTTCTTCGAGAGGAATCTTCTGACTCCACCCAAACAATTCTTTTGCCTTGCTACAATCCAGACAAAGTTTTGTTTTTATCGTGGGTTTTGAAGCGTCATATCTTATCTTTATATTTTTTCCTGATATTTGGATTATTTTCTTCACCAAATCAGAGACGGATATTGATTTTCCCAGTCCCGCATTTAAAAGTTCAAATTTTGTTTTTTGTTTTTTCATAGCGGTTTCTACAAAATCCACCAAGTCTGAAACATAAAGCAAGTCCCTTTCTTCCTCTCCCGTGCCCCAGACTAAAATTTCCCCGTTTTCCGGAGAAGTCATAACCTTTGTTACTGTTGCCCCAAAAACATGCGACTTTTCCAAGTCATATTTGTCATGCGGCCCGTATATGTTTGAATGCCTTATCACGGTATACTTTGCCTCTCCAATTCTTGAGTAAAACTCGCACATTTTTTCTATGTAAACCTTTGTCCATCCCACCCCAAAATAACTCTTGTATATTTCATCATTTGCATTGAAGTCCTTTTCTCTTACGGGAATTTCTGAAGGTTGGTACATCACAGAACAACTGAAGAATATCACGTGCTTGACTTTGTTTTCAAAAGCCGCCCTGAATATAAGCGAGTTCATTACTGCATTGTCCGTGACGTGGTAATACGGCTTGTTGACAATATCTTTTGCTCCCGATGTTGTCGCTGCCGCCTGTATTATCACATCCATTCCTTTGACAACTTTGTCAACATCCTCTTTTTTTCTCAAATCAGCCTTTGTAATTTTCACATTTTGAATTTCCAAATTTTCCGATTCTAAAAAAGTTCCGTAAACTTCAAAAGAGTCATTTTCCGATAGTTTTTCGGCTATGTTTCTTCCTATGAACCCGGAAGCCCCGCATACAAGAACTTTTTTCTTGACGGATTTGTTTGAGAATTCTTTTATCACATCAAACGAGCTTTTGTTAAGTTCTGGAAATATATCTGTAAGTTTTTTATTGTTAATATTTCCACATTCATATTTGTATCCACCGAATTCGGCATTTTTGCTGAATAAAACCGCCACTTCCTCCATTTTTACATTTGAAGAAGAAACCGCGTTCAATACTCCTCTTATGTCATTAATGACGGATGCTTTTATTATTTTTAACAAGTCTTTATGAAGGATGTAATTAAATTCGGAGTCTTTTGACAGCGTTAAAACAGGTTTTTCATCTTCCATGATTTTTATCAGGCTGTTTTTCCTTGAAAATTCCCCAAGAAGCGCAGAACATCTTAAAATTAAAAAATTTCCGCCATTTTCCTTGACAAGCTCCTCACAGGTAATTTTTGCCAGAGGATAAACCCCCATTGTATTTTTAATTTCTATTTTTTCGTCTTCAAAATGCTCCTTTTTATCCTTAGGATAAACATCAACGCTTGATATGAATATGAATTTTTTGTGGGGGATTTTAAGAAGATTTTTTGTAAGAGAAGTGTTTTCTTCAAATATTTTTTTAGCCTCTTCGGAAGTTCCCGGTTTTGACTGGTTAAATGCACAGTGAATTATCACGTCAAAGTTTTCTTTTTTTATTTCGTCGTAATTTGTGTCTCTTGTAAATTCCGTGCATATTATGCTCTTAGACAGGTATTTTCCAAGTCCGCTTTTTGTTCCGCTTATGAGGATTTTCATTTGGTTTATTCCTTGAAGACATTGTATCTCTTGTCAACAACATTTCTGTTTTTTTTGTACCACTCCATAACTTCTTTTACTCCCTTTTCCAGGCTTGTTTCGGGAGCCCATCCAATTTCTTTTGCTTTTGAAATATTCATCAGCCTTTTCTTGTCTCCCGACGGCTTTGATGCGTCCCATACAATGCTTGGCTTTTTATCCAGATTATTGACAATTATTTCCACAAGCTCTTTGATGCTGTATCCTTTTCCGCTTCCAAGATTTATCGGAGTGCGCGGACATTTTTCAAGCGCAATCACCATGCCTCTTGCGACGTCCCTTGCATGAATGAAATCCCTTACGGGAGAGCCGTCTCCCCACACTTTCAGAGGGTTTTCCCCGTCCGTCGCCCTTTTTATAAGGGAAGGTATTACCATTGCATTTTCAGGGTCAAAATTGTCATACTCTCCGTAAACGTTGGCGGGCCTCACTATTGCTATCTTGTCCCAATGGTATTGGATTTTGTATGCCTCTGCCTGCAATTCGCCCATTCTTTTTGCCCATCCCGCAAACTTGTCATTTTCCGACGGAAATGTTTTCCATACATCTTCTTCATGGAAAACCTCTGCAGGCGAATAAACCCCTATTGTGCTCGTATAAAGGTATCTTTCAACTTTTTTCCGTCTTGCGGCTTCCATCATGTTTGTATTAAACAGAATCGTGGGCACAAAAAAGCTTGCCGGCTTTTCCTGGGTCATTTTTGGAGAGCCCTTTATACCTGCAAGATGAAAAACATAATCCATTCTTTCGCAGGCCTTAAGGCAGTTGTCAAAATTCATCAAGTCCACTTTCATGAATTCTGCATTTGGGTGTGCTCTTGATGCATCATCCAAAGATGCAATTCTTACTCTGGCTCCAAGACTTACAAGCAGCTTTACAAGCTCTCTTCCTATCATGCCTGTTCCCCCTGTCACAAGAACTTTTTTATCTTTGTATATTTCCATTTTTTTTTATTTCTCCCCTGCAATAATCAAGAAGGTGTTTTACGCTTTCCTCAAAAGTGTGCTTTGGCCTCCACCCTGTTTCGTTTCTGAATTTTGATGTGTCCGGAATCTGAAGGGTTACGTCAGTGGGCCTTAATAAGTTTGGGTCTTCTCTTGAGGGTATCCCACATTTTGCCAGATTTTTTAGAACCTGCAAGAATTCCCCCACTTCAATGACTTTTTCTCCGCCTATGTTGTAAACTTCTCCATGTCTGCCTTTTGTTATGGCAATCCAGTATGCCTCCATCGCGTCCCTTACATCGATTATTGTTCTTGTGGAATTCAAGTTTCCGTGAAGCAGTTCCTTTTTTATTCCAGCTTCAATTTCGGCAACCTGCATTGCAAAAGAGGTTGCGAACAGGTCTTTTCTTCTTGGATTTATGTATGAAAACATTCTTGTCCTTATTATCGGAATTCCGTAGTTTTTGAAATAAACCCTTCCCAAATAATCCTGGGCCATTTTGGAAACTGCGTAAGTGTTTGCAGGATTCATGGGGCAGTCTTCTTTTATTGGAATGTCTTTCGGGCTGACATTCCCATAAACTTCTGAAGTGCTGCATATCTGGATTACAGGAAAAATTTTAAGCCTTCTCACCGCATCAAGAAGGTTTATTGTTCCTTTTGTGTTGTTTTCAAACACTGAAACGGGATTGTCAAAACTGTCTCTTACATTTGCATGGGACGCTATGTGAAAAATATACTTCGGATTTACTTTTCTCAGAACCTCCAAAACAGAGCCGTAATCAGTCAAGTCGCATGAATGGACTTTTACCCTGTCAGAGATTAATTGGAGGTTTTTTGAGTTTGAAGTGCTGTGCCATCTTGCTATTCCATGAACCTCGAATTCGGGATGGTTTTCAACGACATACTCTGCAAGATAGCTTCCCCCGGAACCCGTAATTCCTGTTATTAAAACAGTTTCTTTCATGTCAATACTTTATAAAAGGGTTTTAAAAGTTTTTATATTGTCAGTTTTGTTTAAAAATTCAGGATTTTTATCAACTTGTTAAGCAAAAGGCTCACTCCTTTGTCGTTCGCTTATTGGTAAAATCTTGGTGTATTCAGCGTTTCGCGAAGCGCCGATGCTAAATCCGCAAGGATTTACCTTGATTTCTTGCGTAATCGCTTATTAATACTTATGTTAGTGCAAAACCAGTTAGTTCTTAGTTAATTTTTTCATCATTGTGAGCCGAGATAAGGCGAACCAATTTTAAACAGGAATTACTTGTTAAACAAAGCCTATATAATCCTGTTTGACGGAAAAAATTTTATATTATGCAGGACAATTAATTTTATAAGTTTATTAAAAAGTAAAGCCCTATGAGGATAGAGTTTGGGGACCTGAAGATTGATGAGGAAGTGAAGAGGCATTTTGATGATATTTTAAGAACCAATTGGGTTTCCGGAGGGCCCAAAGTGAAGGAGCTTGAAGACAGGTGGGGAGATTTGTTTGGATATGCGCACAATATTGCGGTAAGCAACGGCACCGACGCAGATACCGCCGCATGCATGGTATTGTATGACTTCGGCGCAAAAAGAGGGGATGAAATAATCGTGCCCGCTCTTGCGTTTGCGTCCGTTGGAAATTCCGTTCTAGCGGCCGGTTTCAAGCCTGTTTTTGTCGATATAAAAAGAGAAACCCTTAATATAAATCCGGACAGGATAGAGGAAAAAATCACTCCTAGAACAAGGGCGATAATGGCTGTTCACACGATGGGAAAACCATGTGAGATGGATAAAATTATGGAAATTGCAAAAAATAACAACCTTAAAGTGATAGAGGATTCCTGCGAAGCCCATGGCGCAAAATACAAAAACAAGTACATCGGCCACTTCGGAGACATTTCGGCATTCAGCTTTTATGTGGCGCATGTGGTATCCTGCGGGGACGGGGGAATGGTCTCGACAAACAGCAAGGAAATTGCGGACATAGTTGAATCATTAAAAACACATGGAAGAAAAACGGGGGAAATTTATTTTAACCACGTAAGGCATGCCTCAAACTTTAGGATGAACGCCCTGACTGCAAGCGTGGGAATTCCGGAAGTGAAGAAATTTTGGGAGATATTCAACAAGAGAAAAGACAATCTGTATTATCTTCTTGAAAAAACAAGGGATTTGCAAAAGTATGCGTGGTTTAATTCGGAGGAAGAGCATGAAGTGGTTTCACCCCATGCATTTAGCGTAACCCTCAAAAATCCAAAGTATAACATGAAGGAATTATACAAATTTCTCGAGGATAATTCCGTAAAATGCAAGAGGAATTTTGGAAGCATGCCCACCCAGCACAAGGCGTTTGAATTTCTCGGGCACAGGTTCGGGGAATTTCCCGAGGCGGAATATGTCGGTGACAACGGATTGCATTTTGGAATTCACCAATATCTCTCCAAGGATGATTTGGATTATGTTTCCGGGTTGTTGCATGAATATTTCACAAGATTTAATAATGAAAATAATGGTTTTAACAAAATGAGAAATATCCCGACAAAAGAGGAACTTATGGATTTTGAAAAAAAAATTGAAAATATGTATAAGGAAGGAAAAATTCTTGCGCCGGTGCATCTTTCCGGGGGAAATGAAGAGCAGTTAATTGAAATTTTCAGGGAAGTTTCGGAAGAGGACTGGGTTTTTTCCAGCTACAGGAGCCATTACCAGGCTTTGCTTAAAGGCATTCCAAAAGAATGGCTTGAAAAAGAGATTGTCGAGGGAAGAAGCATGTTCATCATGAGCGACAAATACAAGTTTTATTCTTCCTCCATTGTTCCGGGACACTTGCCTATTGCGATTGGCGTTGCTTTGGCGCTGAAAATGAAGGGTTCAAAAGACAGGGTTTGGGCTTTTTGCGGGGACATGGCTGCGGAAACAGGGGTGTTTTATGAGTGCGTAAAATTTGCAGAAGGACATAAACTTCCGATAACCTTTATCGTGGAGGATGACGGGTTGAGCGTTTATACGCCGACGAAAAATGTGTGGAAATCCAGCGCATTTTCCCAAAATGACAAAAGCATAAAGAGGTATGAACTGCCTGCAAAATTCAACCCTGCTGAAGAAAATAATTCGCCTCACATACGAAGATATTCTTATGAGAGAATATGGCCCCACCACGGAATAGGAATTTGGGTTGAATTTCCGGATGAGGCTAAAAAAAGCGTTATAGATGAGGAGTACATAGACAAAGTAAAGAAGTCAATGAACCTTTTGTCAAGAAATGAAAAGGTTGTCTTCATAGGGCAGACGGTGTGCTACAAGGGGAGTCCTATTTTTGAAACACTTGAAGGGATTCCTATGGAGAAGAGAATGGAGCTTCCCATTATGGAAGAGGTTCAGATGGGGATTTCAACCGGACTGGCTCTCGAAGGATTTATTCCCGTGTCGATTTATCCGAGATGGGATTTTCTTATACTTGCGTCAAACCAGCTTGTCAACCATCTGGACAAAATGAGGGAGCTTTCAAACAACAGATTTAATCCTAAGGTTATCATAAGAACTATGGTCGGCTCCAAAACCCCTCTTTATCCAGGACCCCAGCATATTCAGGACCATACCGAGGCATTTAGAAAAATTCTGACAAATATAGATGTGGTAAAACTGGAAAGAAAAGAGGATATAATTCCAGCATATGAAAAAGCGCTTAATAGCAACAGGTCCACTTTGATTGTCGAGCCGGTTGAACTTCTTCATACCTAGTTTATTTTTTTCTTTCTTCTCATCTTGTTGACTATTTTCTCTAATTTTTCTTCTTTTTTGTAAATATACCTCAAATAGAAAAAGATTCCTGTAATGAGGGCTAAAATCACTCCTGCGACAATAAATAATTGATAATTTCTTACAACTCTGAATTCTGCATGCCCTGAAGCCATTTTTTCTCCACCGTAACTTACATCGACATTAAACAGGTAGGTTCCTGATTTAAGAGTCAACGGAACTTGAAGGATTCTTATGAATGAGGTTACTGCTTCAACAGCAAGAGTATCTGCCCCCTGTGCTAACTTTGTCTGATTATCTTCTTTTGATGTTATGTAATACTCAATATAAATGTCAACTTGCCCTATTCTGTTGACGTTGTAAGCTTCTATTTTTGCTATTACATTTCCGCCTGATTTAACCACTTTGAAAAGATTTTCTATTTCAATATTAACATCAAACAGCGGCTCATTGTTTAATTCCTGCTCTGCGACTATTTCCGCACCTTCAAGTTTTTTAATTGAGATATTTGCGTTTCCACCTGATATTGAAACAAGGGTGATTTCCAAGTCATTTATTTCATCTATATTTACATCCACTTGTTTTGTTTCTCCAACATTTAGAATTAATGTAATCGGGTTTGATTCTATAAGCAATTTTAATGAATCAGAGGTGACATTCAGCAATGTAATCTTATGTGTTATTTGCCCGTTGAAACTGAACAGTTTTACTTCTCCCTGTTTTGCTTCTAAGTTTTTATTTTCAATTTTTGAAAAATCAGCGTCAAATACTTCGATCTCAGGAGTTGCGGGACTTACCACAGAACCTGAACTCCCCCCGAAGAGCCACAACCAGCTAGTGATAAATCCAAATCTCCATCATTATCTATATCTCCTAATGCAAGAGAACCAACCCCCCACTGCAGTCAAATTACTCTGCCAAGTTGAATTTTCTATTAATGATATTCCATCATTAATATATATTTTTGCAATTGTGTTTGCACAAGTATCGGAACCACCAGTCGTGCATCCTATTAATACTAAATCATTATATCCATCATTATTTAAATCACCTAAAGCTGTTGCCGTAAACCTTGCTCCAGTCAAATTACTCTGCCAAGTTGAATTTTCAATCAGCGCCACATTACTAGAAGAAACAAAGTTAATAAAAAAAGAAAAATTATCGCGGAGAAAACTCTTTTTTTATCCATTTAATACTGAACAAAATCCCCTCTGAACATTTTAATAGTAAGAAGTTTATAAAACTTTGTTAGAAGATAAATTTGTTTAATAATTAATTTCTGTTTAAAATTATTCGCCTTATCTCTTCTCCCGACTTTGCTCGGAATTAATATTTTAAATTTGTTCTTAGCAAAGTCGTTCTACTCGCACCTGCACTCATTATTAATTAAAAATTGCCTCGTGCAAATGCTCAGCTCACAGCAATGAAAAAATTAACTGGTTTTGTAATAGTAATGTTATCAATAATCGAGCGAATGAAAAGTTATTCAGTGTTTCGCGAAGCGTATGCGTAATCGCTCAGTGAGTCCATTTTTGGTTATCAAGTCAATAAAAATCACGGATTTTCCGCGCTCCATGTGTAAAATCCTCTGCTGTCAAAATTGAAACTCATTATTTCTCCTCCGGCTTTTTTAAGGGCGTTTACCAGCTGGTTTCTTTTTTTTAGCGAATAAAAGAAAAGCAAGTATCCTCCTCCTCCTGCCCCAAGAAGTTTTCCGCCGACAGCCCCGTTTTTTATTCCCGTGTCATACATCTCGTTGATTTTAAAATTTGATATCTTGTCGCTGAATTTTTTTTTCATTTCCCACGATTCGTGAAGAAGTTTTCCTATGGCATCAATATTCTTTGTAAGAAGCGAATCCTTTATCTCCACGGCGATTTCCTTGAGCCTGTTTAATCTTTTTGTAGTTTCCTCCTCGCTTTCAAAGAATTGCTCTTCCTGGCTGCTGTGAATGTCTCCCGAAAAGTGGCTTCCTCCCACATAACAAAGCAGCAACCTGCTGTTTAGCTCGTGAACAATGCTTTCCTTTAACCTTAACGGGTATATTATTACTCCGTCTTTTTTGAACTCCATGAAGCTGAAGCCTCCGGTGACTGCCGCATATTGGTCCTGCCACCCCCCCTTTATTCCAAGCTCTTCTTTTTCAGCTTCATAGGCAATTTTGGCCGCTTCCTCGTCGCTGTATTCTTTTCCCTGCATCTGGCTTAGGAGTTTTGTCAAAAGAACCGCAAAGCTTGCCGAAGAACCCAAGCCTCTTCCCGGAGGTATGTCATTGTGAATGTAAAGCTCAAATCCAAAATCCGGTTTTATCTTTTTGATTATTGCCTTTACCAAATCGAATTTTTTATTGTATTCCACATGCTCCAAGCTAAACATATCTTCTGCATCCTCTGAATTTATTATTATTCTTGAGTCCGCCCTTTTTTTTATTGTTGCATGGCAGTACTTGTCTATGGTGGAATTTATCACCATACCCCCATGCTTTTCAAAAAAATGAGGCAAATCAGTACCTCCTCCCGCGAAGCTTATCCTCAGCGGAGATTTCCCCCTCAGCACCTGGAAATTTTCTTTTTTTATTTCATCGACATGGAATTCCACGCCGACAACTCTTCCCGATTCGTCAAGAACGGGAACCCTGTGGGTGCCGGTTATAAACATATTGACTATTTTTTCCCTGTCATCGGTTGCCTTTGCGGTTATGGGATCCTTAATCATCGCTCGTTCCACGTTGTCTTCCGCATTCCCCCCGTTTATGATGTAGTTTCTTATTATTCTGTTGTTTAAAACCCCCTTCAGTCTTTTCTCCACGTCTGTTATCAAAACAAGATCAATTTCATTTCTGCTTATCTTCTTCATGGCGTCTCTGATGCTGTTATTTTCCATTAATATTATGGTGTTCAGAACATCTTCCTTGAATTTATGGTAAGTTTCAGGCCTTCCGATGTCCATGAAATATCCTTCAAACCTGTATCCGTAGAGATTTCCCTCTTTTGCAAGCATGGGAAATATTTCCTTTTCCAGCGATACATTTTTGTTTGGTTCTATGCGGTTGAATATCCATGGTTCAAAAACATAAATCCCGCTGTTTACCAGTCCTTCCTTGTTTTCAGTCTTTTCCACAAAGTCGGCTATTTTGTTCTCTCTGACAATTACATTCCCGTAATGCATAGACTCTTTTGAGCTTGTCAAACCCATTGTTGCGATGCTTCTTTTTGACGTGTGAAAATTGATGAATTCCGTTAAGTTGATTCCCGAATAAGAGTCCCCGTTAAGAACAACAAAAGTGTCGTCAATGTATTTTTCGGAGTTTTTTATCGCTCCTGCAGTTCCCAAAGGCGTTTCCTCCTCTGAATAGGTGATTTTTGTCCTCCATCTTCTTCCGTCCCCAAAATATGTTTTTATCGTGTCTGCCATGTGGTGGACGGCTATTATTATCTCCGTGATGTTATGCTCTCTCAAAAAAAGTATTTGGTGCTCGAGAAAGGGCTTTCCCATTATGAGCGCCATTGGCTTTGGGACATCTTTCAGCACTTCCCTTAACCTGCTTCCAAAACCACCTGCAAGAATGATTGCTTTCATTTCACACCTTCTTTAAATAACTCATAAATATTATTTTTAAATAAATATGTGAACCATCACATATCCTACAATTGTTATTTTAATTTGCTTTTTAAAATGATATTCACTGCGGCATCATGCAGGTTTTTTGCTTTAAAATCCGGAACAATATTGTCAATTCCGTCTTTTCCTCCGTACCCTGTTTCCACGAGAATTGTTTTGCAGCCTGCTTTTTTCCCTGCAAGAATATCGCTTATTTTGTCGCCAACCATATAGCATTCATCAGAATCCTTAATTCCAAAATCCTCTTTTGCCTTTAGTATCATTCCTGGCTTTGGCTTTCTGCATTCGCATTCGCGGGTGTATTCTGGGTTGTTTCCCTCTGTGGGGTGGTGGGGGCAGTAATAAATCCCATCCAGCTTTGCATAATATTTCCCCAATAGCATATTTAGATGATTATGGACTTCTTTAACTTCCTTTTCCGAGCAAAGTCCTCTTGCAACTACCGGCTGGTTTGTGATTACAATGCAAACATACCCTCTTTCATTTAAAAGTTTGATAGACTCTCCTGTTTTTGGGATTAATCTCAAATCTTCCTTTTTGTGCAAATGATTCACTTCTTCGCAAATAACTCCATCTCTGTCAATAAAAATAAATCCTCTTTTTTCAGACATTTTTATAAGGGTTGTTCTTTAATATTATGCTGTAACCCTTTATCAGTTCCTTTATTCCGTCGTCAATGGAAAATTTCGGGGTAAATCCCGTTTTTAATATTCTCTGATTTGAAACAATGTAGTTTCTTTTGTCAGGGTCCTCGCCGACTTCCTTGTAAACAATTTCAAATTTTGGAATGTATTTTTTGATTTTTTCGGCGAGTTCTGCCTTTGAGAGATTGGCGTCTTCCAATCCCACATTATATGCCTTGTTTTTCATTGATTCAAAATTATTTATGCAAAATTCGAAAACCCTGGCTACGTCCTTTATGTGTATGTAGTTTCTTTTGAAGTCCTTTTGGTATATCACTATGTATCCGTCCTGAACTGCCTTTAACACGAAGTCGTTAACCAATAGGTCGGTTCTCATTCTCGGGGAAATTCCGAAAACAGTTGCGAGCCTCAAAGTTATTGCGTCCTTTTCAGACTCAAGCAGATGCCTTTCGGCGTCGCATTTTGTTCTTCCGTACAGGGATATTGGCTCCAAAGGAGTTTCTTCCGTGCAAAATATCTCCCCGGATTTTGTCCCATACCCGCTGTTTGTTGTGGGATAAATCAGTTTTTGGCGCGGATTTCTTATCTCGTTTATTAATTTTATTGCATCGAGATTTATGGTTTTGGCGTCTTCGGGCTTTAAATCGCATGCGGGCATGCCCACTATTGCCGCTAGAGGGATTATCACATCAAATTCAGGAATAATTCTCTTCAAAAGTTCCCTGTTCCTTACATCTCCGTATATAAAATTAAAATCTGGATTGTTTGCATAATGAAGAAGGGAATTTTGATGGTAAGACAAATTGTCCAGACAGGTAACTTCATATCCTGAATTAAGGAGGTGTCCCGTAATGACGCTTCCGAGGTATCCCGCGCCGCCCGTTATCAAAACTTTCTTGCCCATTAATGTTGTTAAGATAATCTTTTTTTAAATATTGTGGCAATCTACCCGAATATTTCTCTTAGTCTCTTCCTAATCACCTCGTCTTTGACGTATTCTGTCGGCTTGTTATCATTAAACCACGGTTCCTTAAGGTAAGACTCGTACAACTCTTCATTTTGGTCTATTTCCATCACCCTTTTTATCACTTTGTTTGTGGTTTTGCTTCTCACGTAATATTTTACCAAAATTTTTATCAAAGGTATTTTTAGCAGCAGCGGGCTTATTTTTTTCAAAACTTCCCTTTCAAAATCATGATAATTGACAAAGCTTTTTGTGTTGAAGTCCCTGTGAACAAGAGGATTCCCCCAGTAAATAGGTATGCTGTTTACGCTCATTGCCTCAACTATCTTCTCGGTTGTGAATCCTATAGTGTTGTTGCTTTCAAAGGCAATTGTGAATTTGAACTGCTTAAGAAATTCCTTGGGCTTCCACACAAGATTGCCCTTTGACTTTTCTGTTTTCTTATTTTTATCAAACCTTCCCGGCAAAAGCTTTCCCATGTTGTTGCAGCACTTTCCCCATGATTCAACCCTTTTTTTTCTGTTTAGTTTTTTGAAGAAGTAGTTTCTGAATTCCACGTTGTTTGAGTATATGTAGTTGCAGAACTTTGTTTTCTCTTTTTTTATTTTTTCTATGTCTTTTTTTCCCATAAGCTCCTTGTACAGGTTTGGAGATTCTGACTTGTAGCTTGGCAATCTTAAATGTCTTGGACTTTTTATTTCATCGTCATACCTGAAGGAAAAAGCCCAGTCGCATTTGTCCATTCTCGGAAGCGTGTTTTCCAATGTGACAAATATTTTCACAAAATTTCCGCTGATAACGGGCATTTTCCATCTTTCTTTCTTAAAATAATAAATATCCCTTAAAATTCTGTAAATCACAGGGGAAAAATTTTCAATTTTTCCCCCTATTGAGCCGTAAGTTTTCGAGTGCACGGGCCTGTCATGAGTGTACACGGAGTAAAATACATAATCCGGATGTTCTTTGTCAACAACAACATTGTAGTCTTTTTTCAGCAGATTTACAAACAGGTTATTTTTTAGGTTGAAATGCCCCCAGTAATGCCTAAAATCTATTTTTATTGTTTTTTTATTTTTTGCCATAAAAGCTTAAATTTTGCTTTTTTTTAAGGTTATCTGCACAGAAACAAATATTTTACTTTTCTTCCTTCATTCACATATTTGGCGGCTTCTTTAGGAGAAAGATTTTTCTTGATGTAGGTAATTTTTTTTATGATGCCTGTTTTTTTAAGGAAATTATGGAAAGGGTAAAGCCTTATGGGGAGGTCTTCTATCAAATATGCTATTCTAAAACCTTCTTTTTCAAAATAATTAAGCAGCTCTCTTACTTTTCTCTCTCCCAACAGCTCCGTGTGAAACTCCATAGAAATCTTGTTTATTTTTTTGGGAATTTTTTCATAAAGAATTTCATATTCATACCCTTCCACGTCCATCCTCAAAAGATTTGAATTGTATTTTCTGACAAGTTCATTCAGGCTGAAGCTTTTGACTTCATAGGTATTTTTGTTCTTTTCCTCGACAATTCTTGACAAGTTTAATTTTTTGTCGACTTCAATAATCAAACTTCCTTTTTTGCCGACTGCGGCATTTACAATAGTTGTTTTCCCGCCAAGATTATTTGAGAAAATGTTTTTTTTGAGAAGGGGTATTGCCTGCTTCAATGGTTCCACTGCGATTATCTTATCGGCGTTTTCGCTAAGGATTGTAAACAATCCTATATTCGCCCCTATATCCAGAACAATATCGGCGTTTTCCACAAATTTGTAATAATACTCCAAATTCAGGGGTTCTCTGAGTCTGAATGTCCTTAATTGGGAGGATAATCCCTCGTCCTTGCTTGAGATGTAAAATCTGAAATTTTTGTTTATCCCTATTTTTTTAAAATCCAAGTTTACGAAATTTTTTTTATTCTGTTTCATGATTTCCAACAAATCAAAGGGAACCCACGAAATTTTTTCAATTATTTGATTCATTTTAATATTTCTATTATCTTTTTACTTAAACCTTCCTCACCATACGGGTTGCTGAACTTTTTGTTTTTTAATTTATTATTTTCAATATCCCCTATTAGTTTTTTTGAATAGCTTCTGTTAAACTTCGTTAAAAAGTTTATTCCGGTTCCCAACCCCTCGGGCCTTTCTGTTTTTTTCCTTAGAATAATGCAGGGTTTTTTGAAAACCAGGCTTTCCTCCTGAATGCTCCCTCCGTCGCATATTAAATATTTGCAGTTTGCAAGAAGGAAAATGAATTTGAAATAATCCTCTAAGGGGGTTATCCTGAGATTTTTCATTTCTTTAACGGAGCCCATCAGCCCGTAACTTTCAAGATAGTGTTTTGTGCTGTCATGCATGGGCCATATTGCATTTATTTTTATCTCTTTTAGTATCCCTGCTATCTGTTTCATCCTCTTTTTGCTCCTTATATTTTCATGCCTGTGTATGTTTATCAGGGCATAGGGATTTTTTTCCATTTTATACATTTTTTTCGCTTTTTCATAAGTTATTAAAGCGGAGTCCACAATGGTATTTCCAATTTTTATCACCTTTTTTTTGGAAAGAAATCCCATATTTTTTTTCAGGTTGTTTTCCGTTAAGTCCGAAACGGCCAAAAGAACGTCCGAGAATCTGTCGCAAATTCTTCTCGAGATTTCTTCAGGAAACGGCTCTAATAAGCTGCCGCTTCTTAATCCTGCTTCAAGATGGACATTTTTCCATTTTCTTCCGGGATTCAGAAGACTGCTTGTTGCAATTGCGGTTGCGGCGGAACTCATCGTATCCCCATGATAAATTACATATTTTGGCTTTATTTTTCTCGCTATTTTTCTTATTTTATAAATAGTCATAAATGTCCATAATATGGAAGACTTGTTTATTTTGGACCAGAATTTTGTGTTGTTTTTCTCAGGAACTTTGCTCAGGACAAAATCCGGCTTTTTTATTTCAAATTTTTCGTATGAGTCCTTGAGGCTGTGCTGCCCGGTGTGTATGAACCAATAGCCTTTTTTTTGCTTTTGCAGTTCCGCCATTAAAGGCATGCACTTTATCATCTCTGCTTTTGTGCCTATTGAAATTACTATGCCTGAACCATTCTCCATTAGTTAACTTCAAAGAAGGATGTTTTAAAGATTATGGAAGTTAGTTAGTGAATGTTAAGTTGTCAAATTCGGCGTAACTTCCGTCAGTTCTTAAAAATTCTTCCCTTGCAATTATATTTTGCGGATAATCTACTTTCCATATTTTTATCGGGCCTCTGAACCCGTTGAAGAAAAGGAAGTCTTTTATTCCCGCCCCCTGTGCATTAAGTTCTGTAATTATGGGGTCTTGTTCTGCATGCGCGAGCTTCACAGTGCCGTATCTTCCGTAAGGGTCATCCAATAGATAAAGCTGAACAAAAAGGCCGTCTGAGGCTTTTGGAGAAATATATATTCCTGCCCCTAGATTGTCCATCTGAACTTGATTGTTGTTTTGCGTGGCTACGGGAATTATTCTGAATACAGAGTTGATTCCGCTTCCAAAATCCATAATTTCTCCGTTGTAGTACAAGTATTTTAGAGGGAGAGGAACCTGCTTATTATTGTAAAGGAAAACGCCAATTGGCTGGGAAAAGGAAATATCATTTCCTTTTTGGAACTCCTTCAGTATGACTCCTCCGAATATGGCTTTTCCCTCCGGCAAGAATATGCCGTTTTCTCCTCCGCCATAAATAATGTCCTGGTCAAGATACACTCCTCCTCTGTATAATCTTGTTGTTCCGTTGGAATCTTCTTGAGTCTGGCTTGGATCAACGGAAATTATTGTAAGCTGCGTGTATCTGTCGCTTCCGTTTTCATCGCTTCCTATCTTGCTGTATGCGGTATACTTTCCCAAGTCTGTTGAGTCAATAAGGAGGTATGAAACATCGTGCGTTTTCATAAAGCTTAATGCCGTTTCCGGTTGCTTTGTTGTCAGCACATATCTTCCTATCAAATGGGGCCAGTAGCTAATGGAGTGCCCCCCGTCCGCAACCGTGGCTCTTTTTCCTATTGTCTGAACCCAGTATCCATAATCCCACCAGTGCACAAAAACAGAATTCTCCTGGGTATTTTCCCTTACCCACGACATGGCATTTTGCCATTGGTGTTCATACACTCCGGGAACAGTTCCTCTTGCAGAATAAATAGTTTCCGTCGAATAACTGAAAAAAGTGGCAATAAGAATTATTGTCAAAACTGAAAATGCAATCAATGAAGATAGTTTCTTTATGTCATCATCCTTGTTTTTTTCCCTGTAGTTCAAAATTTGCACGAATAAAAATCCGGATATCAATGGAATCATGGGCGAAATTATGAAAAGAAGCCTTATTGCCCCTCTCATTGAGACGATCCCCCAGAATGCAAAGGAGAGGAGGAGAATGTGCATAAAGTCAATTTCCGCAAAATCTTTCAGGGTTTTTTCGTCTTTGTTTATATGCGCCTTGATAAGCACGTACAGCAACGCCAAAATAAAGGCAAACAAGCTTCCCATGTAAAATATCTTTGAAATAAGGCTTTCTCCGTTGAGAATTCCTGAAGGGGAATACTTGCTTAGAACAAAACCAAAAATGAACAGTATAAAAAATCCGTTTAGTATGATTTTATTCTTAAGGCTGAATTTTTTAACGACTTCGTAGAAAACAACAAATGTTCCTGCCACAAAAACCCATATCAGGTAGCCGAAATTCTGGACAATTTGAAGGAAATAAGGGGAAGCGTTTTCCGCAACCGTCAGCCCCACTCTTGCCCTTCCGAAAGGATACTGCAGCCTTTCAAAGATATCTTTTGCGGAACTTATAAGCAGACTGCTGTCGACAACCAATAAAATCAGCACCAAAAATAAAATCTCTATTATCAAGCTTGCTACTGGCTTTGGGAGGTTGATTTTTTCAATTTTTATTTTTTCCTTAAATCTTGTCTCAAACAGAAGGAAGTTTATCCACAGCAACAGCAAAATGAAAAGTCCGAAACCGGTGTCGCTAAGGCTGGTCATGATAAATTTTATGTTTTTTATCTGGGGGAAAATTATTATAAGCGAAGGAATTACCCATGAAGTGAAGATTATCCTGTTCTTTCTTTCGTTTTTGCGGAAGAAAAACAGCAGCAGCGTCGCAAGCCCGAAAATCATGTATATGTACCTGTATCCCCCCCAGCTCCATGACATTAATCCAGTTAACACTCCACTTGCAATGCCGTAAAGAATAATTTTCTTCGTGTTTTCCTCTTTCCATGCCAGTGTTATGAATAAAAATGCAAACCAGAACCATATCATTCCAAGGCTCTCAATTTCGGGCACTCCTGCAACTGTTCTGTGCAGCATTGCCGGCATGAATATGTAAAATACTGAAGATATAATTGCGTAAACCCATGATTTTGATTCGGAGAACTTTAGCGAGCTTAGGACTTTGACAAAAAGAAGGAATCCTATTGCGGAAATTCCAAAAAGTATTACGGGAAGCATAATTGCGGCATATGTAAGGGAATCATTGCCGAAAATCTGGCTTATTTTATAGAAATAGAATATAAACCACGGCATTAAGTTTTGATAGGCATAATTTTTTGAACCAACGGGAAAATACCTCATTTTGTCCGGATTTTCCAAAGTTCCAGAATTTATTTCCTGCGCATGCCTTAAATACAGGAATGGATCCAAGTCAGGGGCAAGCGTCCAGTCTCCCGTTGTCACATCTTTCAGCTGAGGCACATTTGCGGTTCTTACAATGAATGTTGCAAGCAAAATCCATATTATCAAAGACAAGAACATCCATTTAAACTTTCCAAAATATGCGCACGCGGTTGAAATAGCCAAAGAAAGAGTCAATGTCCAAAGCAACAAACCCGGGAAAACAGACAGGAACTGCCCAAAAGAATCAACGCCAAAACTTATTTTGAAATAACTTAAAATGCTTATTAGCAATGAAATAAAAAAAATTGTGAAAGAAATTTTTGTCTGCAGGTTTGGGAAAAATTTCCCGATATCCAGTTTTATTGTGCTGTCCTTGTTCTCGATGTTCATGCAAAAACCATAGGAAAATCTCATTTAAAACCCTTTTTGATGATTCAGAAATGTAATAGGATTGCTTTGATAAAAAACAAAAAATTGCCTCGCTTCAAAGTCTCTTGGAATTTATTTATGTTTCTACAAAAATTTAAATTTTTATAACAAGCTGGTTTTAATGCTAACTATTTTAACAAATATCCGGGTTTAGCGAAGCAATTGTTTAACAATTCAATAAAAATCTTGGATTTACAAACAAATCCATATTAATACATAAATGCAAAATATGCAATTATGATTAACGCAATTTGAAAGCTGTTTATAAGGTAAACAACTTCTTTTTCATAAACCTTTTTGCTTGGCTTTATTTTTTTCAAAACGTAAATTCCAAGATGAGTAAGACTGTAGATTTTTTCGTATGGAAGTTCAAGGCTTCCGTCTTTTTTCGGCTTTCCGAAAGAGTGTTTCTTTAGTCCTCCTCGTGATTTTAATCCTGTTTCAATTATATAGGGCATGAAGACAAAAAGCGCGATTTTTTCAAAGTTCCCAAGTATAGCCATTCCGGCTATCAACGCCCCTATGCTCCATGTAAGCGAGTCTCCCGGAAAAACCTTCGAGGGAAATTTATTGAATATGTAGAATGCAAGAAGAGAAAAAACCATAATAAGCCCTATAACGGAAAGCCACGGGGTGCCTGTTGCGTACGCAATGTAAGAGAGAAAGCCCAAAATCAAGATTCCCTGACTTGTTTCCAGCCCGTTGAATCCTGCAAGAATATTATACGTTGCTGCAGCGCCCATAACTCCGAGTGGAACAAGAAAGAGAGGGTAAAATATGCCGAAATTCACGGTTCCAAAAAATGGAAGGCTTACCGTTGAGGTTCCTGCGTTTATGACTACAAGAGGAATTGACGCGAAGAGCGCGAGCGCGAGCCTCCATTTTTTTGCCATGCCTCCGCTTGTCCAGTCCCATAAATCGTCGATTATTCCCACTATCGTAAAAATCAGGATTACTGTGAGTAGCGCGAAAATGCTCAGGATTTCCCCGTCGTATATGCCCGAAAAAAAGGTTTTAAATCCTATATAGTAAAGCACTCCAAGGACGAATGAAAGCACAACAACAATTCCTCCGGAAGCGGCGATGTCTTTTTTGGAATTGTACTTGTTCATATCTTTCCAGAGAAATTCCCTCGCCTTTGCCTTTTGAATCCACACCTGTGTAAACAGCAGTGTTACAAAAAAGCTGATTAAAAAAGAAAATAAAATCCATATGTTCATAAACTAATTTGACTTTCTGCACTTTTAAAATTTATGAATTCAGCTGAAAAACAGCGGAGTGAGGTAAACTTCCATAACCCCTCCGACAACAAGAAATAATATTGCTATGAACAAAAGCACAATTGCATTTTCAAAAATTCTAAGGAATGTCCTGTTTGCAACTCCGTTTCTTATCACGCCGATTCCCACCATTCCTCCTGCAAGCGCCGTCACAAAATAAGCCGTAATTTCGGGAACCCCATGAATCATATACCTTACAAGTCCGACGGGAATTCCGCTTATGCTTTTGTCAGTGAAAATTCCGACGGCGGCCGCGATCACAGACGCATTCCATGCAAGGATAAATATTGCCCCTGCCCCGAATATTAGTGAAAATAAAAGAGTGAAGAGCATGACGTAAACATTATTGCTCAGAATTGACATGAATCTCGCCCCGTTGGTTGCCCCTCCTGTTATCTTATCAGCGGGAAATTCCGAGTTTTTCAGGATGCATCCTTCAATGTTTCCGGGGCTGTTTATGGTGCAGTATGTTTCTATTTGGGCATTGAAAAGATTTGAGTCCTTCAGGATTATATACCAGAATGAAAACGCAACCAAAAAGCCCAGAAAGAGCCACATAAACGCAAAGACCGCATCTTTATGAATCTTCCAGACACTGAAGAATCCCTCAATATGCTCGTCCTCTTCCTCCTCGGCTTTTATTAAAAAAATCATGAAAGGAAGGGAGAATAGCACGGAGAAAGTCACAACAAGAATTCCCGCGGACTGGTACAAAACAGCGTCCTTTGCGAAAAACAGCTTTACGAGAATCATCGCAAGCGAGGCATAAACCAATCCGACAAAAAACATTTTTACAGGTCCCTTGTCCGTTCTTTTCGGGTTTATTATTGATTCAATCATTGCAGTACTAAAAAAAGAGATTTTTTAAAGATTGTCTGTTTTTTCTGATGATGGGAAGAATATCTGAGAACGTGAAAAAAAGGAAGTTTGACAAAATAGTTGATGACATAAAAAATGTCAGGATTCAGGGGGCGACAAATATCGCAATCTCGGCATTAAGGGCTTATCTTTTGGTTCCTGCAAAAAAATCAAAAAAGGCGCTGATGTCTCTCAGGGTTACTGAGCCTTTGATGTTTAACTTTCTTAAAAAAGCCGATGAAACTCCCGGCAGGGAATTGCTTTGGCATATTAAATATTCCAAGAGAGTCATAGGAAAAAATTTTCTTAAAATTCTCGGCGGAAGGAGAAAAATAATTTTTACGCACTGCCATTCCACGACGGTAATTGAGTCCATGGCTTACGCAAGGAAGATGAAAAAGAATTTTGAGGTGTATAACACGGAAACCCGCCCTTTGTATCAGGGAAGAAGAACTTCAAAGGACTTGAAAAGGCTCGGAATAAAAAACACCATGTTTGTTGATTCGGGAATGCATGGGGCGATTGAAATCTCGGACATCGTTGTTCTTGGGGCGGATGCTCTTTTGAGGAAGGGAGTAATAAACAAGATAGGCTCTGCAGCAGTGGGGGAGATAGCAAAAGTTCACCGAAAACCGGTTTATATTCTTGCCGACTCATGGAAGTTTTTCCCCAAAAGCATAAGGATTGAGGAGCGTGATTTCAGGGAAGTTTGGAAAAAATCCCCAAAAACTTTAAAGGTAAGAAATCCTGCCTTTGAACTTCTCCCGAAAAAATACATCACCAAAATAATTTCGGAATTGGGGATTATGGGTTATGACGAATTTTTGAAGAAAGTTGCGAAGAGCTAATTTTAAGCGTTATTATTCTTTTCTGAATCCTTTGACAATATCTCTTATTTCCTCGCTCATGCTTTCCAGGTTTTCATTCATTTCTTCCTTAACCATCTGGAGCTTTTTTATTTGCTCCTTTATTATCTCTTGAGTCTCGGGAATTGTTTTCTTCACAAAATTTTTCTCCCCTATGTCCACAATAAGGTTCTCCGAGGTTAATTTTGCCTCTGCGAATATTCCTTTTCCAACGGAAGCAAGAATCTCTTTTCCTGTTTTGTTTTTCAAGTCGTCCAATCCAAGATTAAGAGAGCTGATTTCAACGATTCCCTGCTCAACAGCCTGAATTTGCTGCTGCAGTTGCTGGATTTGCTGTTCATACATCGCAAGCCTGTACAGGATTTCCTGTTGGTTTTTTTCATCCATAAAAAAGATATAAAACGGAGGGTTTTAAGTTTATTGTTGCTTTTTGTATAAGTATATTCATTTCACTAACTTGCTAGAATATTATTAAAGATAAAAATGATAATAAATTTTATTTCTGAGTCGGATTTAATATTATAATCTTGTAAAAGTCCGAGTGAGCGGAGCGAGCTCGACTAACTTGGTTTTTCATCAGCCTTGAGCCTTTTTTAAAGGGGGGTTGAAAAGAGTGAACCTGGGTTCCCTTTATTAAGCAACGTCCAAAACTTTTCTTAGAATTATGCTTGAGGCTATTGAAACTCCTATGTACCACCAGAGCCATGTTGAAGCAATTGCAGTGCCAATGAAGATTCTTCTTGCCCATGTAAAAATAACGATTATCGGAAGAAGTGTTATCAGCAACGGCTTGAATGAGTGTTTCATCATCTCCATTAAAACATCCATAATCTCTTTCTGAATTTCCTTTTGCTTTTCGATATTGCCCTTGTGTTCCTTTATTCTTTCCTGATGCTTCTTTTGGATTTCCTTCAGTTCCTTCATTCTTTTCTGGTCTGTGAAAAATTTTGTGACAAGGGTTAATGCCAGTGTAATAAAAAAAGGAATTAAGACAACGCTTGTTTTAGGATTTGAAACAATCCATTCTTTTATTGCCATTTTATTTGAATTTCTTTAAGCATTAAAAAACAAAACATATTTTTTAAATCTTTAATTTCCCACGAACTTTTTCATCATGGGTGCCATATCCATTTGGTGCTGCTGGGCGATGTTTTGGTAAAACTGGAACATAATCATTATTACAAGAAGAATTGCCGTTCCCGAAACGAGCGCCCCGAGAAGATTTGTTATGGAAGCTAGGAATCCTATTGCCAATCCACCCATTACCGTCAGGGGCATTATGTACCTGTCAAGAATGCTTTCAAGAATTCTTTCATCCTGCCTGAACCCTGCAACCTGCAAGCCCGAAGCGGCGATTTTATGGGCCTGTGTTTTTGAATCCATACCAGAGGTTTTCACCCAGAAAACAGCAAACAGCGTCGAGAAAAACATGAAGAAAGCTGTGTGGGTTATCCCTTGAATCAAATACACTGAAAGAAAGCCTCCTCTTATCATCAAATCTAGAAGGTTTGTTGAGCCAATCCAGAACGCCAGGCCGGATATTGGCGTTCCTTGGTTGAAATGCCCCAAAAATCCAAAGCTGGAAGCGAATTTTGCCAGTCCCGTGCATGAATCCAAGCCAGAGGAGCATGCGGAAGCAGTGTTTTCAAACATTCCTCCGAACAATTGTATGTTTGCAACCAATGCAGCCGTAAGAATGACTGGAATAACAGATGCATAGAAAAAAGACAATGGCCATTTGACTCCATAGCCCCTGAGTCTTCCGAATGAAAGTGGAACCTCCACTTTCAGCGACTGTGCCCATACTACAATAAGGAAAATGATTATTGTCGAGACAATTGCCGCAAGGGCGGACCAGAATTCTGTTGAATACCTGTTTATTACAGATTGGAGCAAAACTAAAACCTTTCCTGAGCACGGAACTCCCGAGAAATTTGCAAGGCAGTTTTCTCCCTGCTGGTTCACAAACTGGAAGGCGCTTGTTATCAAACGCCACGAGACGCCAGCGCCTATGAACAGGCTGACTCCCGAGCCAAATCCCCATTTTGTCGTCACGCTGTCCATATAATAAATCGCCAGCCCTCCCAAAACCAGTTGGAGAATCACTATGTATGTGAATCCCGGCGCCGCCTGAAGCCCCTGCATGAAAACATAAACGCCAGCTTCAAAGATTATGAAGAAAAATATGAAGAGCTTCTGGACTCCCTGAAAAAATCTCTTTCCTTCCTCTGTTGTAATATCAATGCTGAGAATTCCCGAGCCTGTGAGCAGCTGCAGGATAATGGAAGCCATAACTATCGGGCCAACTCCTAGAGAAATAATGCTTCCAAAATCTGTTCCTAGAATTATCGCAAGATACTCAAACCTGTCAAGGGCGTTGTTGCTCAGCCCGAAAAGGGGTATGTTTGCAAGGACAAAAAATAAAACAAGGACAATAAGAGTCCATTTCAGCTTTGTGTTGAATCCCAGCTTTTTTTCCTCGGGCTTTGAAACCTCCGGGATATAGCTGAAAATTTTCCTAAAGTCCATTTTAATGTTTGGTAATGTAAGAGACTATCTCTTTATTTAACATTTTCCTTGCTCACTTTAACCGCCTTACCCTTTTCATCATCGGCTCTTTTTTTGGTAAGTGCGATTTTTCCCTCGGATTTTTTTGTTGAAGGATTTTCTTTTTCTTTTTTTGCAGACTTCCTGCTTAGAAAAATCTCCCCACCCGATTTTTCTATTTTTTCAATGGCGGATTTCGAGGCGCTTTGAGCTTTTATGACAATCTTTCTTTTTAACTCCCCCTCTCCCAGTATTTTATACGAACTCAAATCAATTTCAATCTTGTTTCCAACTTTTTTTGCGATTCCCTTTTTTAGGTACATATCCGTATTTTCCTCGATATTTCCAAGATTTATCCTGTTATCTTTGTCTTTTTTTGTTCCTCTGCTTGTTACTCCCTGCTTTCCGAAATACCTGTTTCCGTAAAGTTTTGTCATAAGAGATTTTTTCTGGTCTGCCCTCTTCCCTGTTCCTGCCATTCCTTTTCCCCCTCTATGCCCTGACTTTTTGTGCTTTTTTCTCGCACCCCATCCATGGGTTCCTGCCTTTCTTCCGTGCATTCTCGATGATTTTTTGCGCTTTTTTGTTTTCATTTGCGATTTTTAAGAGCAGATGAATGCTCAAAATTTTTTAATTTTGTTGTTTTCATTTTATCATTAATTTTATATTTTGACCTGCTAAGTATCTTTCATCTTGAGGAGTTAATCTCCAAATTTGCGAACTTAATTTATCTATGATTAAAATTCCATCATCTATTCTAAAATCTCTAAATTTCATTATTCTTAATTCCTCACGATTTCGTGTAAGAGATACTTTTGTTAGAAAGTGATGTTCTCTTGAATTTGTTCCAAGGTATATCCCTTCTCCAGACGATAACTTTATTTCATCATCCCCTATACTAAATCTTGTTACAACAGAATATCTATATGTTTTTCTGTATTCTAAACCATTAACTTTTCTATTTGTCATCTTAAAGCATCCTCCAATTTGACCATGCTTTAGAAGCCGTCTTTGGCTTCGCGACGCAAATCTTTGATTTGGCGTCTGGGGCGAATTGTTTTATCATAGCATCCTCTCGACTAACTCATTTATTTTTTCTTTGTGATTTCCCAGAACGCCTTTTGGAAACTGAACTTTTGATTTTATCCCTTTTCTTGGGGGGTGCAGTCTGAAAAAAGGCTTCAGGTTAAGCTCTTTGTAGGTTTTTCCTTTTTTCAGTTCCTCAACAATTTTCTTTGGGTCCATTTTCTTTTTCTTGTCCAATGGCTTTCCCCTCTTTTCAATTAGTTTTTCAAAAACATCATCTTTAATGCTTCCATATGCAACAAAATCCTTGACTTTTTTTATCATTCCTGCCTCTTCTTTTCCTCCTTTTAGGACTGCGCAGGCATATTTTTTTCTTACCCTTAGCCTGTTGAGAGTTTCATCTATGTCCCTTCTTATTCCCACTCTTCCTTTTATCCTTATTATGCATATCATTTTATGTTTGTTTTTTTGAGCGCATCAATGCACGCTTTAATCAAGTTGAAAGTTGTCCTTTTTTTCCCGAAAGATTTGCTGTAAACATCCTTTATGCCTGCAAGGATTAAAACTTTTTTTAATTCCCTTGCAACAACCAGCCCCGTTCCCTGCGGCGCGGGTATAAGCGTCAGCCTTATGCTTCCCGCCTTGCCTGTTGTTTTGAATGGTATTGTGTGCAGTTCAGAGCATGCGCAGTCAAATCCGGAGCATGTTCTTTTTATTTTTATGATGCTTAACTTTGCCTTTTTTATCGCTTTTTCCTTCGCTGGAAGGGTTTCCTTTGACTTGCCCGTGCCTATTCCTATGTGCCCCTTTTCATCCCCGACAACCGCAAGCGTTGAAAACTTAGGGATGTTTCCTTCTTTTGTTTTTCTCTGCGTCTGGCGCCATATTCTTCTTTTTCCGCCTCCGAATTTTCCTTTTGATTGCCCTATGTTTATCAAGTCGGTTTTAAGGGTAAGAAGATAATCCACTATTTCGCTTTCAAGAATTTTCCTTTTTCCGTCGAGAATCTCATCTATGCTTTTTATTTTCCCTTCTTTTACATCCCTTCCGAGTTTTGTCTTTGGATTCCATCCGGCTATTTCATTCACAACAGCCTTTTTTTCCGGAACAATAACCTCCTTCTCATCAATCTTCCCCAACTCTGCCAACTCTTCTTCGGGGATAATTTGCTCTTCTTCAATTTCTTCCTTTTTCTCTTCCTTCTTTGGTTTTTCTTTTGCCATGTTTAAATTTCCTTTTCTATTTTTGATTTAACCTCATCGAATTTCTTTGAAAAATCTTTTTTAAGATTTTTCCCCTCTACTCTTTCCTTGGACGGAAAAGCTTCGGCTTTCTTCTGCTTTATCTTGACTCCTGCGTCAACAAGTCCTTTCAAAAATGCAAATGTTTTTGTTTTCCATATCATGCGGGTCATTCCAAAATCAACGACGGGAGTCTGCTTTTTCTCTTTCAGGATTCTTTTCCCCATGAGAAACCCGGTGAGATAGCTTGCAGGAAGTGATTTCAGGCTTCCCTTGAACTCATCCGGCCACCCATAACTTAAAAGTTGCTTTGAGTTTACGCCTATTTCCACAGAATCTTTCGTCTGGTTGCTTGTGACATACTGCGATATTATGTACTTGTTTGTTTTTCTGAAAACAACTCTCGGAGAATCTCCTTTAAGAAGATTTATCCTTTTTTTGTAGTCTGTCTTGCCTTGCCTTCTTCTTTTTCTCTGTGTCTTCATTTTTCTCCCTGCCCTCCTGAAAAAGGAAGGCTAAAAATTTTTAATTTTTTTGTTTTCATTTTATAACCTCCTTCAAATGAGACTTGCTTCTGAAAAATCTGTTCCTTATTTTTTTCCTTATTTCCTTGTGCTCTTTTCGCCCTATTTTTCCCTCTTTTTTCATTCCCAAAGCGTACTTTCTCTGCTTTCTGGCGGCGTTTATGTACTCTTTTTTTCTTTTGTTGACTTTTTTCCTTATGCTTCCGGGGTTTCTTTTTTTCCCGCCGAATTTTTTTCTTCTGCCTTTTATTTCCCTTATTGCTATGGCGCCGTCGTTTTTCAAGTCTCGGATGTCCTGCTTGGTTATTGCTTCCTTAATCTCATTTTTCCTTGAATCCGCGAATATGATTCTGTTTTTTCCTATTCCAAGAGCCCTTGCGGCAAGCTCTTTTTTTCTCGAAAGGTTCATTTTTTCTTCTCCTCCGATTTTTTGGTGAATTTTCTTATGAACTTTTTTATATTGAGGTTTTCAACATCCATCTTCATTTCCTTTGCCTGCTTTGCAATTTCCATCTTTTTTCTTCTTCCTATTTTTCCTATGAGTATTATTTTTCCTTTTGCATCCTTCAAGTCGTTGATGTTTTTCACCAATTTTACATTTAGGTTCTGTTTTTCTTTCTTGTGTCCAATGCTCACAACCTTCGGATAGCCTTTTCTTTTTTCCCTCATTTTGTTGTCTCTTCCGGTTGGCTTTCTCCACTTTTGCTTTTTCTTTCTCAATTTCCCGAGACTGACATATCTTGCAGAGTCTCTTCTAAGGAATTTTTTCATATTGCCCTCCCTGCCTTGCTGGTTATGAAAATTCCGTCCTGGAATACCCTTCTGTCCCTTGCTCTTACAACTGTTGCCTTTTCCAAATTTGCCGCAGTCTGCCCCGCGTTTTCCTTGTTGAAAGACGAGACTTTTATTATATCCTTTTCAACATTTACTTCAACATTCTTAAGAATCCTTGTTTTTCTCGGCACTTTTTCCCCGAGGAAATTTTTTATCAGCACTTCATTTCCATTTACTTCAACAGTTATAGGGAAATGGCTTGAGCATATTCTGAGCTTGTATTCGTATTTCTCATTCAATCCAGCAATCATGTTTCTTATGTGCGCCGCAATTGTGTTTATCATTTTTTTCTCGTTTTTTGTCGCTTTTTTGTTTCCTAAAATTATTTTTCCGCCTTTTTTCTCGAAAGATATCTTGTTCATCCCGAATTTTTTCTCAATCTCGGCGTCTTTTGACTTTATTTTCAGGATATCCCCCTTTATTTCGGCGTCCATTCCCTCGGGAACTTCAATCTCCTGAAAAATTTCTTTTCTCATTTTAGTAAAAGTAAGCTATCAAGCTCCCTCCCGCCTTTTCCTCTGCCGCCTCTTCGTGAGTCATCAACCCCTTTCCGGTTGAGACTATCATGAAGCCGATGTTTCTGGCAGGAAGGTATCTTCTTCTGTATTTTTCTATCTGGTCCTTTTTGACGCTGAATCTTGGCTTTATCGCCCTGCACTCGGAAAAGTCGCCCAGCATTACCTCGACGCTCTTGTCCTTGCTGTTAATCTTGTACTTTTTTATGACCCCCTTCTGCTTCATTATCTTAAGGATTTCAATCAGCAGGTTCGAAATTCTCTTTATACTGGCGTTTTCTTTCCCCGCCTTTTTTGCATTTTTTATTACATTCAAAGCATCTGCGACGACATCTTGTGACATTTTAGTTTCTCCTAGTTGTATTTTTTGAATCCAATTTCTTCTGCGGTTTCCCGGAAGCACTGCCTGCACAGGTTCAATCCATAGGATTTTATGTGGGCGCCGAACCTTCCACATCTCTCGCATTTTCTCACTGCTATTCCCGTTTTTCTTTCCTTCGGCTTGTTGTGCTTAATAAACTTCTCGGCTATTGCCGGCTTGTTTTTCAATTGCCTCAGGATTTTTTTCCAGTCGCTTGCAGTCATGTTCTTGAATTCCTTTGTTTAATTTTTTTGAATAAAGGCATTTTATGTGAATTTCGTTTTGAAATTTTCCTCCATGAATTTTATTATTTCTTCTCTTGAAATGTTTTGTTTTTTTGGGATTTTTCCCCTTTTTACTTTTCTCAGGGAAACTCTCTTTCCGGTTCTCTTGAAAACAACCGTCGCATCCAACCCTATTATGTCAATGTCCCTTTGGTATTCCATTCCGGGTATTTCAATGTACTCCTCTATTCCGAATGAAAAGTTGTTTGTGCTTATCTGCTTCTTCTTCAACGAATTGTCCACTGAAACAAGAATTCTTTTCAGGAATTCATCAAGGTTTTTTCTGAGAGTTACCACAACCCCCACTTCCAATCCGGGCCTTACGCCGAGAGAAGGGATTCTTTTTCTTGATTTCATCTTTGAAGGCTTTTTCCCCGTCAGGATTGTAAGGAGCTTGAATCCCTTTTCCAAGGCATCCCCGGTTGCGCCTATGTTAAGGACAATCTTTTCTATTTTTATTTTTCTCATGATATTTTCTTTTTTCATATTATTCAACCACCATAAAGTGTTTAACCAAGACATTTACTTTTCCGTCTTTTCCGGAGATTTCGGCAGTTTTCTCCTTGGAGTTTATTTTGTTTATGACGCCCGTTTTGCCGGCGTGCTTTCCGTCAAATACGAAGGCGTTTGCTTTTTCTTTCAGAGGAAGGCATTTCATCAATTTTTTTCCTTTCAGGCTTATAATGACGGAATCGTTGACCTTGCATTCAATATCCGTAATGAAATTTTTTCCGTCGCTTAGGTTAATCTGCATTTTTTTCCCTCTCAGAATTTTCTTGCCTATGACCTTTGATACTTTTTTCTCGGACTCGGCATTGTCGATATCCTCTATTTTGAACTTTCCGTTTTCAGCGATTGAAATCCTGTAGTGCTTTTTCAGAAGAGGAACCGACATAACGTCAAAAATCAGCACATTTTGCTTTTCACTGGTTACCGGTTTTCCGTTTATCAAAATGTTCTTCGTGTTTATCGCCGCCTTGACTTCTTTTTTGTTTTGGGCAACTTTCAATATGTCCCTCAATATTACCAGAACGGGAATTCCATTTTTTATGCTAAAGCTTGGAACCACAAGGTATGTGGTGCCTTTTCTGTTTATTGGCCATCTCTTCGGCGTTTTTTGTCTTTTTAGGTGCATTTAGTTTTTCTCCTTGTTTTTTTTGTTTTTCAGCCTTTTCTTGTCTTCCAAATTTAATTCCGTTATTTGAAGGTTTGACGGCTTCAGCTTAACATTGACTTTTGAACCGTCCTGTTTTTTGATTTGTATACCTTCAATTATAACATCCGATGTTTTAACTCTGACTTCTGTTACCTTTCCCCGCTTCTTTTTGAATTTTCCCCTTGTGATTCTTACGGTGTCTCCTTTTCTCACAGGAATATTTCTTATCTTGTGCTCTTTTCTCAGCTCTTTTGACAAATTCACGGAAAGGAGTTTTCTTTTTATGTGAAGCGGCGCATTTGCCGTGTACTTTCTCTGCTTTCTCGGTTGTTTGCTGCTTTTCCAGTGTTTGCTGAATTTTTTTTCCATTTTAATATACAAATTGCGCGATTTTTGCGATTTCTTTCCATCTTTCCATGACTTCTCTTGCTATCGGCCCCTTTATTTGCGTTCCTTTAGGATTCCCCTTGTCATCTTTCAGGATTGCAACTGCATTGTCTTCAAATGCGATTCTTTCTCCGTTGTATCTTCGATAAGGCCTTTTTTGCCTGACTACCACTGCGTCGAAAACTTTTCCTTTCATGTCTGGAATGCCTTTTCTTACGCTTACTTTCACCCAGTCGGAGACTTTCGCGCCGACCTGCCTTCCTTTCTTTCCCTTTCCCCTTTTGACGGAGACGAGCTTCACTATTTTTGCCCCGCTGTTGTCGGTTGCAATCAACATCGCCCCAAGATTCAATCCTTTTGTCGCTCTTGCGGATATTGCTTTCATTTTATTTTTCGCTCCTGTCCTTTACTTTTTCTATGACTATGAAATGCACTATTTTGCTTAGCGGCCTGCATTCCCTTATTCTTATCAAATCGCCGACATTTATTTTGTCCGAAATGCAGTCAGGGAGGCGGGCATGGATTTTTGTCTTTGATTTTTTGTATCTTTCGTATTTCCTGACATAAATCATTCTCTCGAACTCGATTACAACCCTTTTCGGAAACTTTTTTGTGACTCTGCCTTCAAAAATTTTCCCCCTAACACTTAGGCTCCCGTGAATGTTGCAGTTTCTGTCATTGCAGATTTTTTCTTTCCCGGCTTCGGCTAGTGAATCTGCCTGCAATCCAACGTTTTTCATTTTTTTCTCCATTTTGTTTTGTGTGTTGTCAGTCGCTTATTGGCAAGGTCCGGTTTTACGCCGTGTCTGCCGAAGCGTATGGCTAATCGCTTATTGACTCTTCGCCGAATCCCATGCTTACCAGGATTTGCCTTACCTTTTTCCGATGATCTCCCTGAAGCTCGACCATGTTCTCCTTGAATGTTCCGCCGCATGCCAGCTCGTTTTTCAGGGCTTTTGCGATTTTTTTTATGTCAATTCCTTTCTCAAACCCGGAAACAATCGTCACAATCTTCCCGTATTTTTTCTTGTCTGTTGTCACATGTATTCTTTGCGCGCTTTTTACAATGCGCTCGCATACACATGCCTGCTGAGGCAGGCCGCATTTTGGGCATATTTCCATGTTATTTATTTGTGCTGAGTATCCTCGCAATGATTTTTTTAATTTCTTTTGCCTTGCTTCCTTTTTTTGAAGCGCTGGCTTTTGACCTGACAAGCTCGAATTTTAATTCCCTGAGTTTCTTTTTCTTTTCTTCCGCGCTCATTTTTGATATTTCCTTTGATTTTAAAGTTGCCATTTTTATTTTTTCCTCGGTGTTTTTGCCTTGGTTTTGGGTTTTTCCTCTTTGGACTTTTCCTCGTTTGCCTTTATCTTGGACAAAAATTCCTCGTTGACTTCAATCCTGTCGCTTAATTTTGCATAAGGTGAAAGAATGCTTACTTTTACGCCGATTGTTCCCGGTCTTGTTTGTGCCTTTGCCTGCGCCCTGTCCACGACTTTTGCAGAGTCCCCAACTTTTTTCAGGAACCCCTGTGCGAATCTCCATGGCTTTGCCCTTGCTCCCGGAACTTTTCCGTTTATTCTTATTTCCACACCCAATGCACCCGCATTCATTATTCTCTGAAGAGTTCTGTATGCAATGACTTTGAACTTTAATGGGCCTGTTTTTTCAAGGGCGAGCGCAATTTCGTCAGCCATAACCTGTGCGTCAAATTCAGGCTCTTTTATTTCCTCTATTTCTATGTGGGGGTTTTCAAGCTTGAATCTTGTCTTTAGGTTTCTTGTCAGCTCCTCTATTTTTTCCCCTCTTCTTCCTATCACCAGCCCAGGCTTGTTCGTCGACAAGATTACTTTTTCACCTATTGGCGTGTACTCTATTCTTACCTTGCTCATTCTTCCCTTTCCAAGATAATTCTTTATGTACTCCCTGACTGAAAATTCGTCCTTTTTGAACTGAATTGTTTTTTTCTCTTCCATTTTATTTTTCTGTTCCGCGTTTTTTTAATTGTGATTTTGCGACTATCCTCACATGAGTTCTTTTCCTCTGTACTCTTCCGAATTTTCCATAAACTTTCTGCCCCGAGTTTGCAATTGCCTCGACAACTACGGGATTTCCAATTTCATTGCTGTTGGCATTTCCGGACAGGCTCTTCAAAAGCTTTATGAAATGTTCCGCCGTTTTTTTCGGAAATCTTCCGGACATCATCCCTTTTCCTCTTCTGTGCGGGATTTCTCCCTTCATTCTTACGGGAGTTTTCAGTAAAACAACCTTTCCCAAATCATTTATTGCATCGTCTATTTTTTTTCCTTTGATGAACCTGCAGACGGCCATGGATTCTTTTGTGGATATGGGAAGATTTTTTGAATTTACAACAGCCTCTGTTTTTTTCACTTTTGACTTTGATTCCTTTTTTTCCTCGGATTTTTTGTCCTCTGCTTTTGATTCTTTTTCTTTCAAATCACCCTCGCCGCTGCTGGGCTTTTGACTGTTCTCAACCGTCTCACTTTCCCTTTGCCCGATGTTTTCTTTGTCAGATATCTTTCTGGCATTTTTGTTTTTCTTATTGTCAGTTTTATCAATATCCGCGTTAGCGGTGTTTTTTTCTTTCTTTGCCATTTTTTTCTCTTCCTGTTTTTGTTTTTCTTCCATTTTATTTCTTTGATAGTGATTTAGTTCCCTTTGTTGCCCCCACTCCCGCTTTTCCGTGCTTTATTCTTGCTCTTGTCGGCGCGAATTCCCCCAGCTTGTGCCCCAGCATTTCCTCCGTTATTTCTACGGGAATAAAGTTTCTTCCATTATGGACAAGAATCTTCATCCCTATAAGCCCTGGTGAAACTATCAAGTCTCTCAAATGCGTTTTTGCGGCTTTGTTTTTTGCAGTTTTCCTTTTCATTCTTTCCACGAATTTTTCAATGTCCTGAAACTGCCTTAATGCAAATCTTCTCTGCCTCGACGTAAGATATTTTGAAAATTCGCGAATATCCATCCCCTTCAGCTCTTCTATTGTTTTTCCCCTGAACGTGAATTGTTTTTTTCCTGTTTCTTCTTTCATTGTTTTTTACCTTTTTTTCCTCCCTGTTCTTCTTGGCCTTATCAAGCCTACCCTTGCTCCCGCAGGAGCGTTTCTTTTTGCAATCTTTGGCTTTGGATTCTTCCCTCTTCCAGAGCCGAATGGATGATCCACTGCATTAACTTTCACCGCGGAGGTTCTTGGCCAAAGCTTGCTTTTAGCTTTTTTTATGTGATATTTTTTCCCTGCTTTCAGCACCGGTTTTTCAAGTCTGCCTCCTCCCGCAATAACCCCCACAATCGCCCTGCAGTTCTTGTGGAATTTCTTCTCTTTTTTCGACGGCATAAGAACAAATACTTCCTCTCCGACTATCCTGCTTACTGTTGCTGAATTTCCCGCAGATTTTATGAATACCCCTCCATTTCCCGGACGCGATTCAATGCAGTAAACTTGGGTTTTGATTGGAATGTTTCCAAGATTTGTGATGCTTCCATTTTCTATTTTCCCTGAAAAATTAATTTTTTGATTTTCAACCATTTTGTAGAACGCGGGAATGTAAAATATTCCTTCTGAATGCTTTATTTTTGCTAGTGGCGCCGTGTGTCCTCCTGAATCCAGCAGTTTTACGACAACACCCTCTCCTTCCAGCTTTTTGGGGTATTTCAGCCTGTACTTGAACGCGCTTCTCTTGACTCTGTATGTGAAGCTCCCCTTTCCCCTCGCCTGCTGGATTATTCTTTTTCCCATTTTATATCAGTCCCAATTTCGTCGCGACGTCAATCGCTGGAAATTCCTTTTTTAATTTGACATATGCGTATTTTTTTCCGTTCCTTATCTGGGTTCTTATTCCTTCAGTCTTTATTCCAAACATATCTTCAATTTCTTTTTTCAGAATCTCTTTTGTCATATTCCTGCTTGTTTCGAAAGTCAGGACATTTTCTTTTTCAATCAGCATAACTGCCTTTTCAGTTGTCAGTGGCTTAAGGCTCATTTTACTTCCTCCTTGAGATGCTCGGGGATTTTGTATTTTGAATATTCAGGGAAGAGGTTTTTTCCGTAAATTATTCTTGAAAAGCATTCTCCTGTTAACTTGCAGTCCTCAAGGGCGTTGTGGGGATTTCCTTTATGAACTTTCCCTTTTGTGTCCAGGAATACTCTTTTGTCAGGGATTCCGCAAAATTCAAGGATGTTTGTAAGATTCATGTCCGATTCTTTTCCTTTCGTGTCTTTTGCTTCTCTTGTCTTGAACTTCCCGTGAATTTTCTTGTAAATGGTCTGCGCAATTGAATGCAAATCAAATGCCCTGTGCTGCATCGCTTTTTTAAGCCCGTATTTTTTTGCCTTTATCTCGATGAATGCGATGTCAAACTGGGGATTTTGGCATAACAGGTTTCTCATGGGCCTTTTGTTCATCCACGCAAAAAAACTGCTGATTAATTCTTTTTGGGATTGCTTGCCCCCGTCTCTTAGTTCTTCTTCTGTTTTTCCTATTACCTTTAATGCGTCTTCCTCTACTTCGTCTTCATCGTCGATTCTCCCCTCTTCGAGAAATACATTTTTGGGATTGTTCAAATCCACCGCCCCGATCTGCCATATTCCGCAGCTTATCCTGTCCAAGCCCGAGCTTTCAATGTCCATAACCACCGGTTTCATTTTCTTCCTCCATTGTACTTTTCATTTAAATCATTGATTGCATTTTCGGTGTAAATCACCAGCCTTCCCTGCCCGCCTTCAGCCAGGTTTTTAATGCTTAGATTTTTCACGTTTGCAGTTTGAATCAGTCCCGTTTTTATTTTTTCATTTTTTCCAAGGACAATCAACGCACCGGCGTTCTCCTTGTATTTTCTTCCCCTCATCTTTCCTTTTCCCCTTCTCACCGACTTTTTTCTCACTGCAATTTCAAAAAGGTTTCCCTCAAGAATTTTTTTCAGGCTTTCCATTATCTGCTTTGCCTTTAATGAAACAAACTTTCCTTCAACAACAAGCGGGAGATTTTTTATTTCCCCGTTTTTCAGGCTTGAATATTTCTTTTTTATTTCATTCTTATTTGCCGTTGCGCTTATCGCCGATTTCAATGCAATAATCATTTCCTTCTTGTTTATTTTTTTGCTGTTAATCATTCCCAGGATTTTTGGGGGGTGGGCTCTTCTTCCTCCGACGGTTGAAGGAACTGTCGCGCCTATCCATACAAACTGGGAACCCTTTCTTGACATGATTTTTCTTGGAATTCTTGACATTCCTCTCTTGTACTGGCTCTTCCATACATTTCTTGTGTGGATGAGTTTTCCGCTTGCGGAATACTGGTTGCCGGCAAGAGGCGACGGGGAATAAGGCTGCCTGATTTTTTTCGCCTCTAAAATCCTGGATACAATATCTTCGCGTATCTCCGAGGAAAAACACTTTGGAAGCTCCATTTCCTTAAGTTTCTTTCCTTCAACCGATAAAATATTTGCTTTCATCTTAAAACCTCCACAAGCTCGAAGTTCTTTTTTATCTGTTTTTTGGTTTTTCTAAGGGAAGATGTCGCAATAAGCTGCCTTTTTTCAGGGCCCTGAATAGAGCCGTTGACAATTAGATAGTCTGCTTTCACGTCTCCGAAATTTTTTATTTTCTTTAATTCTTCTTTGTTTTCGGATTTTCCCATGTCAATTATTTTGTTGTTGTACAATGCACGGGTAAACATCCCAATCTGTCCCGCCTGTGGCGCCCTGAAGGTGACTCTTGCAGGATGCCATGGCCCGAGGCTTCCCGGTCTTCTTTGCCCCTTTTCGGATTTATGGCTTTTCAGCTTGAGTCCGAATCTTTTTATGGTGCCCTGGAATCCCTTTCCTTTTGTAAGTCCCCTGAAATCAACAAGTTCTCCTTTTTCAAAAACGTCCGAGACGGAGATTTCCTTTCCCATGTTTTCCTTTATGAAATTAACTTTTTCTTCATAGCTTCCGCTCAGCCCTATTTCAGACAAATCAGGAGTTTTCTTTATTCCTGTTTTCTTAACCTGGGAGTAAACTATCACTCTCGCATCATCAAAATCTCCTTTTTTGATGTTTTCAAGAGAATGCTTTTTTGATTTTGGAAACTTTACTTTTTTCTTCAGCTCTTTTTCAAGGTTTTCGGCGAGAACTTCATCCGCAACCTTTCCGTTTTTGTAGAATCTTGCGGAGAAAATCTTCATCGGGGGGCATTCAAGAACTGTAACGGGAATGATTATGTTTTTCCCCTTTGTCATTGAGTGAAGAGTGTTATTCTTGACTAAAGCGGATAGCATGCCAACCTTGTAACATATGAATCCCTTAAGGGTTTTTTTAGAATTAATTGGCTCCCAGTTGACACTAGGCAAAAACTTTCTGGCTCGTTTCCTCGGCCAAAACTGCAAACTTCCCTTTCTCGGCGATGCTCTTGTACCCATTTCTTAATAGTGCGGATAACATTTTATCTATCCCTGGAATGCAATTGAGAGAAAATCGAGGTTTTTAAAGTTTTACAGGGGGAAGATTGCTAAATATTAGGGTGTTATATTAAAATAGGAAAAAGAAATTGATTTAAACCTAACAAAAAGGTTAACCCCCAAGAACAAATATAGCAGTAGTTAGTTTTTTCATTACAAACATAACATTTTTGAATTTTTGTATATTTCATTTTAAATATTAGCGGGGAGTTTATCATACATTTTTTTAATTTTTTAACTATTTTGGGATTATCTTTGTATTCTCCTATAAGTTCTTTAATTGCCTCTTTTTTAGCTTTATAACTCAGTTTTATAATAATTTTATCTATTTCTTCCATATTGAAATTAATTCTATTCTTTGTTTAAAGGTTGTTATCAGATTTATGAAAATCATCAAAAAATAACATTAAAATTTACCTTTTTGGATAAATATTTAGAATAAAATATTTTACAATCCCCTTCCCTAACAACATTTATATACTTGCTATAACAACCATATAGTATGGAGAAAACAACGATTCAGATAAGTCAGGAAACGCTGAACCGCATGAAGAATCTTAAAAGCCACGAGAGGCAGTCTTATGACGAGCTTCTTAACGGAATTCTTGACAATATCGAAGACGAGGGACTTTCCGAGGAAGAGATAAACGAAATACAATCGGCTTTGGAAAACGTCAAAAGAGGAAAGATTCAGTCGATAGAGGAAGTTGCAAAAGAACTCGGAGTCATTTTAAGGAAATAAAATGTATTCAATACAAATTGAGGAGAATGCAAAAAAATTCCTCAAAAAATTGAACAAACACGAAGCAGATATTATTCTTAACAAGATTTATTCAATAAGGGAAAATCCATTCAGATTTCTTAAAAGACTGAAAGGGGGGAAGTTGTGGAGGCTGAGGATAATGAAATATTGCGCCGAAATGGACGTTGTTGTTTCAGGCAATAAGATTATTGTGTTAAGAATAGGGCGCAGAAAAAATATTTATGATAATTAAGTTTTAGCCTTTTTTCTTTTCTGTATCATGCCTCGAACTCCAGCTCGCTCACGACTTTTTTCCCGTCAATCATCGCATTCCTTATTATTCTTCCTTTTCTTTTTGATTCTTCGCGGATTTTTGCGAAGTCCTTTTCCTTTTTCAGACTCTCAGGAATGACTATGCTTTCAATAAGGAAAGTGTGGTTAATCTCTGCTTCTCTGTAACTTGGTTTTTCAAAAACAAAACCTTCTCCGATTTCCCTGTCATTGGTTATTATCTTGCAGAAATCCGCCTTTGGATTTTCATCTCCCTTCCCCGGCTTTCCCGACTTTGGAGCTTTTGGTTTTATTTTTAATTTGTTTTCTCCAACTTCAAAGCTCAGCGCAAAAAAATTCTTAGGCATGTCGTTTATCAGTTTTATTATTTCATCTCCGGACATCTCGCCGTCAAGAATGTATTTTTTGACTCCCTGAAACTGCTTTATTTCCTTGTAATTTATTTTGCCTTTCAAATCCATCGTGGAAACAATCACTCCAGTGATATTTGTTTTTCCACTCCCGAGTTTTTCCGCCATTTCCCTTACAAGTTCGTTTGCAAACTCCGAGGAAGTGTTTATTATGTATTTTCCCCTGGAATTTTTTGCCTTTATTACCGCCCTGTCCCTGAATTCTCCCTTGCTGAATTTCTGAAATTGCATATGCACCGAGTTGTCAAATTTTTTTTCGTGTATTTTTTTCAAAAAATTCATAAAAATCCTAGGAAGATTCTCTTTTTAACTTTTTCTTACAATAGTTTTATAAATTTGGTTCATTTTCAGAACGCATGGAAGAGGAATATCTCAAGAGGGTTATGATTACCTCCGTATTGGTGGTTTTGGCAGTTCTCGTTTTTCTTATAACCAAGCCGATTATCCTTCCGTTGGTTTTCGGGCTGATATTGGTTGTTGTTTTTGCGCCGATGCATGACTGGCTCCTGAAGATTGTCAAGTCCCAAACTCTTTCAGCGTCAATAATATGCGTTCTTTTGATTCTGGTCATCGTGCTTCCCTTTTGGTTTTTGACACCCATTCTCATACAGCAGTCTTTCAACATATACCAAACTTCACAGCAAATAGACATAATGATTCCATTAAAGGAATTATTTCCCTCTTTTTTTGCCTCGGACCAGTTTTCAAATGAGATTAGCTCGATTATATCCAACTTCATAACAAAAGTAACCAATGCTTTTGTGAATTCTCTTTCACAACTGATTATTAACTTTCCGACAATATCTCTTCAGTTTTTTGTCGTGTTTTTTACTTTTTTCTATGTTTTAAGGGACAAGGAATATTTTATAGAATATGCCAAAAACATAATCCCGTTCGCGAAAGATGTGAAGGAAAAGCTTTTCAAGTCCTCAAAGGAGATGATTTTTTCCGTGATTTTCGGGCAGGTATTTATAGGAATCATTCAGGGAGTTGCCGTTAGCCTGGGCTTTTTTATTTTCGGGATAAACAATGCATGGCTTTTCAGCCTTCTTGCGGTTCTTGCGGGAATTTTTCCAATAATTGGAACCACGATAGTCTGGCTGCCTATTGTGATTTACCTTTTCATTGCGGGGAACACCACTTCTGCAATAGGTATAACTTTTTTCGGAATATTTTCCAATTTTATTGATAATATAATCAGGCCTATTTTTGTCTCTAGATTCGCCCATATGCACCCTCTTCCAATTTTGATTGGCATGGTGGGAGGAGTCTTCTACTTTGGAATTCTCGGGTTCATCCTCGGGCCTCTGATAATTGCATATGCATTCATAATGATTGAGATTTACAGGGGAAAACAAATCACCGGAATTTTTATACACGAAAATCTAAAATAATCTTTAAATGGAACTGAAAGTAAAATTTCTGAAATGGACTGCGGGGCTTCCCGTGGCTATGCTGAGTTCTGAAACGGCTGCGGAGATAGGCATCCGTCCGCAGAGCATGGTGCTGATAAAGACTCTTTCAAGAAATCCCAAAAAAATTTCCTCAGTTATTGACATAATTGAAGACTCCCTTAAAAAAAATGAGATTCTCGTTTCTTCGGAAATAAGAAATAAAATGGGGCTGAAGAGAGGCCAAAAAGTGGATGTTAACCTTCCCCCTCTGACAAAAAGCCTCACATTCATAAAGAAGAAGTTGAACGGAAGAAGGCTGTCAAACAGCGAAATAAACGAGATTGTGAAGGATGTGGTGAGCAATTCCCTTTCCGAGGTGGAGATTTCCCTTTTTGTTGCGGGAATGTGCAAGGAAGGAATGACAGAAAAGGAAATAATATACATGATAAAGGCAATGCTGAAGCACGGAAACAAATTGAACTTAAAAGGAGAGTACATAGTCGACAAGCATTCCATAGGCGGCGTTCCCGGAAACAGGACAACGCCGATTGTTGTCTCAATATGTTCGGCTGCCGGCTTAATCTTTCCGAAAACTTCCTCGAGGGCGATAACCAGCGCCGCCGGAACGGCGGATGTCATTGAAACCATAGCAAGAGTTGATTTTTCAATACCCGAACTTAAGAAAATAATAAAGAAGACAAATGCATTCATGGTGTGGGGAGGCTCTCTTGAGATGGTTCCTGCGGACTCGAAGATACTGAATGTGGAAAAAATGCTTACCATAGATCCAAGATCCCAGCTTATTGCCTCCATAATGTCAAAAAAACTTGCCGTCGGAAGCAAGTACATTCTTATAGACATTCCAAGCGGAAAAAATGCAAAAATAAGCAGGCAAAAAGCTAAAATTATGAAGAGGGACTTTCAGGATCTCGGCAGATATTTTCATAAAAAGCTGAGGTGTGTCATCACCGACGGCAGTCATCCAATAGGAAAGGGCATCGGGCCATGCCTGGAGCTTGTTGACGTGATAAAAGTCCTTAATCCAAATGAGCAGGGGCCGAAGGATTTAGAAGACAAGGCGCTGTTCCTTTCAGGAGAAATTCTTGAGATGGTTGGAAAGGCAAAAGAGGGAAAAGGCGTTGAACTTGCAAAAGAAATTCTCTGTTCTGGAAAAGCCTTTGAAAAGTTTAAGGAAATCATAAGGGCGCAGGAAGGAAGTTTCAGGAGAATAAAGGAGGCAAAGTTCAAAAGAGACATAATCTCAAAACACGGCGGAAAAATCACAGAGGTAAACAATAAAAGAATAGTGGAGATGGCGGGAATTCTTGGCTGTCCAGCAGACAAATTTTCCGGAATTTATCTTCATCTTAATGTCAATGACAGGCTTAAGAAAGGGGACAAAATTGTGACGCTTTACTCGGAAACAAAATCCAGGATTGCAGATGCGTTAAAATTTTACAGGGAAAGCAGCCCTTTCAGTATAAAATAATTTTTAAACTTGGATTTCTCCATTTATTGATGAGTGAAGAATACAGGAGAAAACTTGCCGAGTACTTCAGGAAAAATATTTCAAAAGGATATACGGAGGAGTCTTTAAAATGGGCGCTGATAAGGCAGGGTTATTCCAGGCACGACATTTTAAGGGCTTCTGAGCAGGCGAAGAAAGACTCCATGAAGGAAAAATCCGCAGGCAAGGAGAAGCCCGTGATTAAGTATGAATTTTTTGATTCCAAAAACCAGCCGGTAAAACCCAAAGCAGGAAAGTTGTCTTCGTTTGTCAGGTTTCTTAAGGATTTGTTTTCATAAGATTTATTTGGATAACTAGATATCATTTTACTTGTTAAACAAAAAGACTCACTCCGAGATTACGCATACGCTTCGCGAAACACTGAATACACCAAGATTTTACCAATAAGCGATTAGCCATATGCTTCAGCAGATACTGAATAACTTTTCATTCGTTCGCTTAGCGAGGACACCAAGGTTTCCTTCGCTTAACCTTCCTTTAAATGTTAATATAAAAAGTTGTTTTCTATTAATTAGTTCTTTTATTAATTGCGAAGCCGAAGACGAGCAGAATTTCAATAGAAATCTTTTTAATTCTCTCTTGCTGTGAAAGTCTGAGCCGCCATGCGGAGAATGGTATTCCACCTGGTTTGAGCCCAGGGCCCTTACGGGCATCCAGGTTCGATTCCTGGTGGCGGCGTTTTTTAAAAAGCCTGTGGAGGGATTTGCACCCCCGACTTCTTGATTACGAATCAAGCGCTCTGCTGACTGAGCTACACAGGCATCTGATAATTTATAATTAGAACCCATTATAAAATTTCCTAAAGTTCGAACTAGTAAAGAGACTTGCCTGCTTTCAAAAATAATTCTTCAACCGAATAATGCAGACAAGCCCTCTGCTGCAGCTTCTTTCTTTTCTTCCTTTGGCTTCTCTTCTTTCTTTCCGCCTTCTGCCGAAGGGGCTCCGCCGGAAACAGGCGCTGCCGCAACCAAACTTGCGGATTCTAGTTCCTTTTCTATGTCAACACCTTTCAAACTGGCAACAAGAGATCTGACTTTTGAGCCGTCAGTCTCTGCGCCGGTTGCTGCAACAACTTTCTTTACGTTCTCTTCGTTCACTTCCTTCCCGAGCTTGTGCAACAAAAGTGCCGCGTATATGTATTCCATTTAATTTTTTTCCTCTCCGGAATTTATTTCCTGAGTTTGAGCTTGTTCTTCGCTTGAATTTTTCCCCGCTTTTTTTCCTTTTCCGAAAATATTTTCAATTGCCTTCTCCTGTCTTCCGGCTTTTCCTATGAGCAGTTTTATCGTGTCATCGGAGGCATAGCCCGTTTCGACGGCAAATGCAAGCGACTTCCTGAACAATTTCTTCAGTTCTTTGATTGTTTCTTCCTTGTTTATTTTTATTTCAAGATAAAGGATGTTCTCCTTAGTGTCGAATGCCGTCAAGGGAACGAACCCCACTGAAAAAGGCTTTATGTCAAGCTTGTTCATGATATTCGCCGCGTTCTCGGAAATTTCCCCGCCTTTTTTAACTATTGTTTTCGGCTCCTTTATGCTGATTTTTCCCTTGTCTATCTGAATCTGGATCTCCAATGCTCCAAGCTCGGATATTGCGGGTCCGGGAACCAAGTCAGTGGGCCCTTCGGGTATTTCTATGTCTTCAGGAGCTTTCTGCCCTGCTTTTGCTCCTGCGGGACTTTTGCTTTCAAGAAGCTCCGAAGCGAGTTCAAACGAATCCATATCTGAAAATAAAATGGCGGTGCTTTCCTCAAGATTGTCCTTTATTTTTTTAAGATTCTCGTCTTTTAGGCTGTCCACTGCCCTTACAATAAGATTTTTTTTAGGGACTTTTATCACCGCCTTGCTTCTGAGCTTTTTTGATATTTCCTGAAACTGCGAGGACGGAAGATTTTTTATGGATGCAATCATGATTGTTCTGCTTTTCTTTATCAGCTCGGACATCTCTTTAACCGCGCTGATTTTCTTTTCCGAGATTTTTCTTTTCAGGGGCTTATTTTTTTGTTCCATCTTCCGATATTTTAACAGGTTTAGTCATGGTAAATTTTATCTCGATATTTCTGATGTTGTCTTTTCCTTTTGGCAGCGCTTTCAGGACGGCATTGTATACCGATAAGATATTTTCAATAATTTCCTCGTCTTTCATGCTTTGTTTTCCAATCGCGAGCTTGATGCTTGATTCTTTTGTCTTGACTTTTACACTTCTGTTTATCCTGTTTTTTATCTCGTTTATTTCCTTTTCATTGACGTTTGCTATAATTCCCAGCTGGGGCGACGGCATTTTTCCGACAGGTCCGAGAGCCCTTCCAAAAGCGGTTGCGACGCCGGCCATTAGACTCGCTTCTGAAATGAAAAAATCAAATTTATTTACCATTTTTTTAAGCTCTTTCTTGTCTGAATATTTTTTGAATTCGTCTTTTGTTATGGTATCCAGATTTTTTTGTTTCGATTCAAGAAATGCGCAGATCTTTTTTTCTTTTACCTTGTGGGGGAGGAGGACAAACAGGTTGAGAGGGCTTTTTTTCAGGTCGTATTTTTGCAGATTTATTATTAGGTCAACTGTCTGGTTGAATTTTTTTTCTTTTTCTTTTCTCAAATGCTCCAATGCTTTTTTCAGTTCTTTCTCAAGTTCCATCTTTCATTCCTGACTTCGCCGGGCGTTTATATCCGAATGTCCTTTGCGAAATCGTTTGCCTCCTACATTATGCGCCGACAGCATAGAACATATTTGCCGGCGATGTAGTTTATCGGTAAAAATCTTAGAAAATTCTTATTTATAAAGTTTTTGACAACAATGCTTAAAAATATGCTTTATGGGGTTATATGATGGATTTGAAAAGAAGAGTAATTTTATATGAAGGAGCAAACCCCGAAAAAGCCAGGGCAGTTAAGGATTTCCTTGATAAAAGGAATGTTGATTACATTTTGGGGTTTGGGAAGGATTGCAGATTTAACAATATACCTTATCCTGTTGTTTCAGAAGGAATGGCGGATTACCACGGCATTGAAACAGTTAGTACGTGTTTTGAACAATAGTTTTTATAAACAAATTTTCTTTTCTTTTAAAATGGAATTAATTGCATTGCTTTCTACAGGAAAAGGAACATGGGGGCAGGTTGCAGGACTTATGAAGCACGGAGAGTGGGATAACATAATAATTTTTGGAAGTGATTTTGCAAAGCAGTTTACCTCCGAAAAAAAATTTGAATTCATAAAGATTGACTTGGACAAAAAATTAAGCGACTTAAAGGAAGATTTCTCAAAAAAACTTGGCGGGAAAATCAAGGGGATAGAAGTGGCGTTAAGCATTGCTTCCGGAGACGGGAAAGAGCATATGGCCCTCATTTCCTCGCTTATTAACTTACCCGTCGGGATAAGATTTGTTGCGCTGACGAAAGAAGGAATAGTAACCCTTTAATAAACCAAATAAAAAATAATAAAAATAAAAATTTAATTATCTCTTTTTTTTCTTTTTCTTTGTTGCTTTCTTCTTCGTTGCCTTCTTTTTCTTAGCAGCCTTTTTCTTTGCCATTTTTCAACCTCTTTTTATTTATAGTTATTGTGAATTTAAGTTTAAATATTTTTCTAAGTCGGGGAAATTTTTGTGACAAACTTAAATCAGGAAAGTACGGGCGGTGAAATCATTGCCTTAAGAAGACAATCCTCTAAAGGTATGCTCCGTCGGTATTTTTAAAAAAAACTGAATACCCATCTGAACATCAGCAACGCCAGAACAAATAGGATTAAGTACCCCGAGAACCTGTAAACTATGCTCGCGGTTTTTTCTGATTTGGTTAACCCGAGTATTGTGAGATAAAAAAATCGCCCGCCGTCGAGGATTCCGAACGGAAGCATGTTAAACAAACCGACAAGAATGTTTATGAGAACAACCCACCATATAAGATAATACAAAAATCCCGAGAGATCCCCCATCAACGGCTTGTAATAAGTGTTGTTGATAAAATTAAGATTATTTGTCCTGAAAGCGTTCATGAAATGTATAAATTCGCTTTTAACAAATTTGTTTTCCTGGCTTGAAAATCCTATTCCAAGCCACGGCGAATTTTTATCTTCGGGATTTTTCCCGAGGATTATGTCTCTGTCGTAATCTTTTCCGTCATTGCTTAAAACAGTCAGCGTGACTTTTTCTCCAGGAGAGTGCTTGGATATCTCTTCTTTTATGTCGGATATTTCTTCTATGTCTCTGCCGTCTATTTTTACTATGACTCTCTCAAGATCCATGTTGATTGCGGGGGCGTCGTAGTAAAGGATGACTTTTTCGCCGTCTTTCTGGCTTTCAAGATTTTCTTTCTTTATTACATAACCATTTTCTCCGGACTTTATCCTGTTGAGTCCGGTGTCGTTAGTCAAGATTAAAATTTCATTCAGGTTTGGATTCTCTACCTCTACGCCGTTGACTTCTGTTATTTTTGATAAGTCCACTGCAGTGTAAGGGTATGATGCAAAAGCTATTCCCGAAGGCGCGAATGCGACGTGGAAGAAAAGTATTAAGGCAAAAAAGAAAATTATTGCGGAAATAATGTTTGCGAATACCCCTGCAGAAAGTATGGACATTTGCTTGAATTTGCTTTTTTTTGCCATTTGTTTGTCGTCTTGCTCGACGAAAGCCCCAAACACAACTGGAAAAAATCTCAAAAAGACAAAGCCGGTGGTTTTTATTCTTACACCCCACTTTCTTGCAAAGATTCCGTGAGAAAATTCATGAACTGTTGCGACTATTAAAATTGCTATGATGAAATAAATTGCGTAAAGGGGTGGGAAAAAATCGCTCAATCCGAAAAGCTCCGGAAAATACGGGATGATGGGTGCGATTGGCGGAGCCCTTATCGTTGCTATTATCTCGGGTTTTGTAAGATATTGGAAAGCAGTGCTCCCAAGCAGGTACAATATCCCTGCCATCAAAATATATCCTAAAAATATGGAAACATACGACAAGAAATGCAGCGCTTTTGAATATCTCTTCCCTATCTTGTTTATTAACTTTATACCCCATGAAGTTTTGTAAAGGTACATCATTCCCTCCTTTTTTAATCTCTTTTTATTTTTTCTCAGGAAGAAAACCAGAAGAATGAGAGCCAAAGCTAAAAAAGAGATGTCTATTATTTTAAAAATATTTAAAACCATTATTCAGCCGCCTATTTTTTCCTCAAGGGGCGGAATGAGCCTTTCTTGCATTTCCTGCACCTGACTTTTCCCTCTAGAATTTTTATGGGGTTTGATTTTATCTTTGCGTGGCAATTCTTGCAGACAAATACGTTCTTGAACATTCTGTTTTGGGCCTCGGGTATCTTCGCCATAAGTAGTTTAATCAAAAATGGTTTTTAAGGTTTTTCAGCAAAAGATTACAGGGAACTTTCCCATTTCTTTACTGCTTCAATGCTCAGTTTCATACGGTTTCTGAAATTTTTATCGGATATGTGCAGCCCTATTTCTTTTGCATGTCTTTTGAGAAAAAAGTTGTGTTCTTTTAAAGTTCTGTCAAGAGCATCTGAAATTTCATACCCTTTTGCTTCATAGAGTTTTAGCAGAAATTTTTTGCTCAAATCGAGGCTGATTATGAACCAGTTATACCTGTGGGTCTCAAGTGCCAATTTAATAAATTCCCATCTTCTATCTATGCTTGCGTCAAGAATAAATGATTCGCCTTTTTTCAGTATGTTATACAATCTTTCATCTCTCCTGAACAGATAAGCCGCCCCTCTTTCAACTTCGCCAGCTTCTCCGGAATTCCTAAAATCTTCCGAGACTTCAGTCCTTATGACATCATTATTAAAAACTGGCAAACCTCTTTCTTCGCTTAAGAAAGTTGCAATCGGTGTTTTTGAACTTCCAATTGCTCCTGAAAAAAGTATGCATAATTTTGGTTCATCCATAATTTACTCAATTTCAATTTTCACAATTTTCTTCTGACTATCAATTCTCCCTCGACATTCCAATATTCCACTGTTGAGTTTTCACCTATTTCGTCCTTTATTTCATCGGGGCATGGAATCTCAAGAGTTTCAAAGCTTTCCAGGTCCATCGCGCTTACCTTGTTGTCCAGTTTTGACAGCACCTGCGCCTTTCGCTTTTCAACAAAAGGAACCTCGAATTTCTCGTGTCCCGGAACGACGAAGACTTTTTTCTGGCCGTTGATTATCCCAAAAGCCTCTATCCTGCATTTTGAATGCCCGTGCTTTCCCGTCTTGCTTATGTCCATGCTCCTGACTGCCAGGGAAACGCCGTCGACAATCACATTGGTGCCCACCTTTATTTCCGTCGCGCTAATCATCTTTAAAACCATGAAATGAACAGAAGAGATATATTTATAAAAGTTTTTACAGAATATTTTTTATGACATTGAAGAAAAACGATTTTATTGAGATAGAATTCACCGCGAGAGTCAAGAACACTAATGAGATATTTGACTCAAATATAAATGAGGACTTGAAAGCCGCAAATCTTGAAATTGAGCCAAAGCCTTTTGTTTTTTGCCTTGGAGAGGGAATGTTTCTCAAGGGAGTGGAGGATTTTTTGACGGGCAAGAAGGAAGGGAAGTATGAGATTGAGCTTCCTCCCGAGAAGGCATTTGGAAAAAGAAATTCCAGTCTTATTCAGCTGATTCCGTCCAAGATTTTCAGGGAGCAGAAGCTGAATCCTGTTCAGGGAGTTGTCTTTAATTTTGACGGCCGTCTTGCAAAGGTTCTCTCTGTTTCAGGGGGGAGGGTGATTGCGGATTTCAACAATCCAATAGCGGGGAAGGATGTTGTTTACAACGTTAATGTCCTGAGAAAACTGGAAGACGTTAATGAGAAGGCGAAGGCTTTCATAGATTTCTTGTTCAGGAAGGATTTGAAATTTGAGATAAAAGACAAAAAAATAATCATTGAAACTGAAAAATCCATGGTGAAATTCACGGAGCTTTTCAAGGACAAGTTCAAGAGCGCTCTTGATTTGGATTTGGAAGTAAAGGAAGTTTCTAAATAAAATCCCTTATTTTATGATAAACTCCGTGAACTAAAGGAACATACCACCTTTCTTCCATAAATGTCAGTCTGTCTTTTACAAAAACTAATTTTTCTTTGAATGGGCTGTAATGTCCTATAATTCCTTCGGAGCTTATTCTCACCTGAAAATCTTCCGGCATCAATCCATTTTTTTTCGCTATGTCTGCCAGCATACTGAATCTTTTTCCGTGTAGGGTGTCAGTACAGATTACAACTCCTTTGGTGCCATTCAGAAAATCTTTGTAATTGAGGCGAAGAGCAATCAAATTCAAAACATTTTCCTGTGTTTCTGTGGATTTTAACTCAAAGCCTATTTTTTTTCTTGGCACCCCCTCTTCTCTTAACCTTTTATAAATTGCTCTCGGCTCCGAATTGTCAAATCTCCCTGTTTCATTGCCCGGGCCTCCGCTAATTACTACAAATCTTGACGTGTTTTCCAGATACAACGTTGCTCCTCTTTCTGCCCTTTGAGAGTTTTCTTCGTATGTAGGCCCCGTTGGCACGACAATCACCTCAGAAATTCCGGAAAACTGCTCCAACCCCATAAATTTAGTTTTGTTTTTGTGTATATAATATTTATGAAGCGGAAAATCACAATAATAATTAAAAACTTTTTTTTGTTTTTTTAATTATGAGTATTGAAGACATTTCTCAGGCACAATTCCTTTTTCATTTGATGGCTATGATGAAAAACAAAAGGGTTATCATTCCTACGAAGAGAGAAGGGTGGCATAAACTTTTTTACGAGCTTAAACAGAAAGAAAGAGAAGGAAGGCCTTCTTTTCTTGATAAACTTTGGTTTGACTGGGACGGGCCTTATCCTACATCCCCTTGGCTTTCAGAAGCGTTGGACAGATGCGCAATTACTCACTACGTTGTATCTCCAGAGCTGAGAGAAATTGCTTTTAGTGAAGATAATATGAATGTTTACCTTGAAAAGCAGCAATGTTTTAGCCCAAGATTAAGAGAATATTTGGATTATGCCTCTGAAGAAGCAAAGAAATTTCTGCAGGCTGGCTGAGAAATAATCACAATAATTCTTATAAATAATCCGCGATTGGATTTGTCATGGAAGAGGCTTATAATCAAAAGGGGTTCAGGCATTCTGACGAAGGAATCTCCAATGAAGTCAGAAACATAGACCATGAGCTTGAAGAGCTTGTAAAGAAACAGTCTGCGAAGATAAAGGTTATCGGCATCGGTGGAGGCGGGAATAACTCTTTGAGCAGGATGAGGGAGATTGGAATAAAGGGAGGTGAGCTTATCGCCATGAATACGGACGCCCAGGACTTGTTGTATACAAATGCAGACTACAAGATTCTTATAGGAAGAGAGCTTACCAAGGGACTTGGGGCGGGAAGCAATCCAAGGATAGGGGAAGAATCTGCAAGAGAATCCGAGACGGAAATAAGAAAAAAAATCCAGGAAAGCGATATGGTGTTCATCACATGCGGCATGGGTGGGGGAACGGGAACCGGCGCAGCCCCTGTAGTTGCGGCAATAGCAAAGAAGCAGAATATCCTCACCATAGGCGTCGTGACGCTTCCCTTTACTGTAGAAGGAAAAAAGAGAATTGAAAATGCGACGGAGGGGCTTGAAAAAATGCAGTCCATCGTTGATACACTTATAGTAATCCCAAATGACAAGCTTCTTGAGCTTGCTCCGGACTTGCCTTTGCATACCGCGTTTAAGATTGCCGACGAAATTTTGACAAACGCCGTCAAGGGAATAACCGAACTGGTGACAACTTCCGGACTGGTTAATCTTGACCTTGCGGATATAAGGTCTGTGATGACAAACGGAGGCGTTTCCTTGATTGGAATGGGCGAATCTGACACGGCTCAAAGGGCGCTGGAAGCCGTTGAAAAGGCAATCAATAATCCTCTTCTTGACGTTGAAATTTCCGACGCGGAAGGCGCTTTGATTAATATTGTGGGTGGAAACGACATGTCTTTGGATGAATGCAAGGTGATTGTCGAGACGGTCGGGGAAAAGCTGAATGCGGACGCAAAAATAATATGGGGGGCTCAAATTTCCCCGGACATGGAAAAATCAATAAGGGTTTTGCTTATTGTCACGGGAGTAAAAAGCTCCCAGATTCTTGGGCACGGAGATTCTATGGAAAGCAGGAAGCACGAGGAAATTGAGGAAGAACTGGGAATAGAATTTTTTGAATAAGATGAAAGTCAAAACGTATTCCCATATAGAGGGAATTTTTCCCGAGGGATTATGCGTAGTAGGTGAGGATTTTGTTGCAAAGAAGGCGTTTGGAAACAACTTTTTTTTGGTAGAACCTCATGATATAAATAACCAAAAAGAATTTCTTGAAAGAGCTGCAAGATACGTAAAGGTTGATGGTGTATGGGTTAATCATTTTGGCATTGGAAATTTTCCTAAAAGACTTGACTCTGATAGCGAGGAGACAAGAGCATTGGACAGAATATCCCATCTCCGATTTAAAGAGCGCCTTATGTCTGTTGGTTTATGCATTGAAGATTACCTTTATGCCGTTTTTAAGAGAAGACATTGATTTTTTATGATATTATGTTCGAAGTGTAAAACTTAAAAACTATTTTTCTTTATTTGAATTATGAATGAAACACTTGAAGGGTTGAAGTCATTTTTTTCAAAGAGCAAGAGGGTTTGGCTTGTGCTGAAAAAGCCGACGAAAGATGAACTTTTGATGATTACGAAAATCTCCGCAATAGGGATTGGGGTAATAGGAATCCTCGGTTTTTTTATTTCAATAGTTATAGGATATTTTTTGTGATTAAGAAAGCTTTATAAATTAGATTTTTAAAGTATTATCACTACTCCTTTTGTATTAAGGCGTAGTGGAACAAATAAATTGTGATTTCATCAAAGTGTTTGGAAATTACCTTTCATCTCTTCGGGGTTGAAAAGAAAAGTTTGTGACTTTGTCGAGGTGCGTAAAAAAGTCACCGTTCAGCGCTTTGAGGAAAATCGAAAAAAACCAGCGGGTTGTTTTCAAATGATATTTATTATAAAAGTTACGACGAACAAGGAAGAAAGGGCAGTTGACATGATTGCTGAGAGGGCTGAAAAGAAAAAACTTAATGTGTATTCTGTCTCGCGCCCTCACGGACTTAGAGGATATGTTCTCTTGGAGACGGAGGACAGAGAGAGTGCGGAGGAGGCTGTTTTTAACCTTCCTTACATAAAAGGGATTATAGGAAAAACCATCACCTATGATGAAATAAAGGACATGGTAGAGCCGACAATAACAAACATTTCAATAAAAGAAGGAGATATTGTCGAGATGATAGGGCAAACGTTCAAGGGAGAAAAAGCAAAAGTTTTAAGAATTGACAAACAGAAGGAGGAAGTCGTGGTATCTTTGCTGGGTGCAGCGGTTCAGTTTCCCGTGACGGTAAGAGCGGACAATGTGAAAGTGATAAGGCGCGAGGACGCGGAGGAAGAAGAAAATGAAAATTAAATTACTTGCAGAAGGCGGGAATTTGGCGCCGGGGCCGAGCTTGAGCCAGAAACTCGGACCTGCTGGGCTGAATTTAGGGCAGGTTGTCAAGGAAATTAATGAAGCGACTTCCGAGTTCAAGGGATTAAAGGTCCCGGTGGAGATTGATGTTAACACGACAAACAGAAGTTTCAAGGTAAAAGTTTTTTCGCCTCCCACGTCAGAATTGCTTAAAAAAGAAGTTTCATTGGAGAAAGGCTCAGGCGCGCAGAAGAAAATCAAGATAGCAAACCTTTCAATAGAGCAAGTCATATCCGTTGCAAAGTCGAAGTTTCCTAACATGCTCTCAAGGAATTTAAAATCAGCTGTGAAATCAATTGTGGGCACATGCGGAACTCTTGGAGTCCTTATTGAAAGCAAGGAGCCTTCGGAAATCCAGCAGGAAATTTCTCAGGGAAAATACGACGCTGAAATCAAAAGCGGGAAGACGGAAACGAGCGAGAAAAAAAAACAGGAGCTTGGAAATTTCTTTTTGGAGATAAAAAAGAAGCAGGACATCATGCTGAAGAAAGAGCAGGAAGCAAAGGAAGCCGAGGCTGAGAAGAAGGAAGAGCCGAAAGCGCAGGACAAAAAAGAAGAGAAAAAAGAGGAACCAAAATCCAAATAAAGTTTATAAATTAAATCACATATCCCTTCTCATGGGGATGTGGGGTAGCCTGGTAGCCTTTCAGGTTTGGGACCTGACGACCCCGGTTCAAATCCGGGCATCCCCATTTTTGTCGCTATTTCAAAAAGATAATAAACCACAAATTTTATAAATATCTTATTTCTGTCAAATTTATGACAGCACCAATAATTGAAGTAGACAATAATGTTTTGGAAGGATTTGACAAAATAGGAGTTTCATACAGATTATTTAGGTCTTCACAAAGCGTTGATTTACAAAGAGATTATATCCGGATTCCGTCAGGGCTTTATGTTGCAAGGCAAAGAACCCTTTTGGGAGAAAACTGGAATGAAACACATAAGACATTAAAATTTCAAGGGAGTAGAATGCCAACACCAATAGAGTTTGTTGAATTCTTAAGATATGTTAAGTTAACTAATCCTAAAATTTATGATGAAGTAACTCAAGTAAAAAGTCCATGGACGGCAGAATGGCTTGACGCTAAATTTGAAAAAAGAAAAGATAAAATGTATATTCTTACTGAAGACGGAACCAAAGCAGAACCATTGGATGAAGACACTTTAATGGAAGACAAATGCCCTGGAATCTCATTGGATTCATGGCTTGAAAATCCTACATCGCAAGGATTTCCAAGAGAAGATGTTAAAGAAGGAGAATTATACTTTTGGAGTCCAAGAAATAGAAGAGTCGCTAGGTTCGCTGTCTCTGACAGGGCTGGTCTGTTCTGCGGCAGTGGTCCTTTCGGCGGGGTCGATTATCTCGGGGTACGCGCCGTCAGACGCGAGTAAGTGTTTTGCTCGATAGCAGCAGTTTGATTAAGTGGCTGAAATTCTTCAAGGTTGGGGCGCCTATGCGAAATGGGCAAACAGCCATAGCTTAAGCGAACATTTTAAAAATCAAATTTCTAATTAATTATGTTAAAAATGCCATCGAAATTAAAAAAAACAAGAGCTTCGGGAAGATTCGGAGCGAGATACGGAAAAAAAGCGAAGGTAAAATTAGTTAAAGTCGAAGACAAGCAAAGAAAGAGGCAGAAATGCCCATTTTGCGGAAAGCTCGGCGTGAAAAAAATATCAAAGGGAATCTGGAAGTGCAACAGAAAAACCTGCAATAAAAAATTCGCGTCAAATACGTATTATCTTGAATAAAATGACAACATACAAGTGCTTTAAGTGCGAGAAAAAAATTTCCAGCGGAAATCTTGACAAGAGATTCACGTGCCCCCACTGCGGAAGCAAGATTTTTTACAAGCCAAGGGCAAAAGTAAAGAAAGTAAAAGCGATATAACGCTATGGCTGCCGAAAAGGAAAACCACGTCGAGGAAATGCAGATTCTTGAGCAGAGGCTTAACAACATTCTTCTTCAAAAACACTCTTTCCAAATGGAATTCTCGGAAACCCAGTCGGCTCTGAGGGAAATTGAAAATTCGGGAGATGATGTTTTCAAAATAGTGGGGCAGCTTATGATAAAATCAGACAAAACCCGGATAAAGGAAGAGCTTTCCAACAAGGAAAAGATTACGGATATGCGAATCAAGTCTCTGGAGAGGCAGGAAGAATCCATGATGAAGGAACTTGAAGGGTTAAGGGAAAAAGTATTGAAGTCAATGAAGAATAATAAAAAATAGCAAAAAAATTACGAAATCTTTATAAATCTGCCCTATGTATTAAACCTAATGGTTTTCGATAAATTAAAAAAAGTGTTCTCGGGTTCCTCCGGAAGTTCGGATGAAAATGATTATTTGGAGATAGACATCGGACAGGAAAAACCCGAGAGAAAAGTTCTTGTAAAGCTTTTTGCGCTGAAGCAGTATGAGGACGTCAACAATGTTCTTAATTCATTGAGGGAAGGCTACACGATTGCAGTCATAGACATAAAAACGCTGAAGCAGAAAGACCCGATAGAGCTGAAAAGGGCGGTTGCGAAAGTCAAGAAAACAATTGAGGCTCTTGAGGGGAACATCGCGGGTTTTGGGGAACATATGGTAATCGCGACGCCTTCTTTTGCGCGAATTCACAGGCAGGAAGAGCCCCAGAAGAAGAAGCCAAGCCTTGATTATTAAAAAATAAATTCTTTAAAATGAATTCTGAAGAAGAAAGAAATATTTCTGTGGAGATTCAGGATTTCACGCCGTTTATAGGCGCTATTTTTTATCAGAATAGGAATTGGAAAAAAACTTGGAATAAAGGAGGGCCCCGACCTTACAAAGATTATTTATTAACAAAATATACTCTCGTTGTATTCAATTTCTTTACAGGGCTGGACATATATAAGGGGCTTGAATCATTGCTTAATTAATTCATTTTTCTCAACTATTTTTCCATACTAAACCTTTGCAATTGAGAAAACTGTTTTTACCGCCACAACTATCGTCGCGGGAATGAACAGGAACAGCAGCGCTCCGAGAATTGAAACCATAAATTTTGTTATCTGAACTCCGCTCACGGCGATTCCCCTTAGCGCGACATCGCTTGCCAGTCCCTGAATCCCGGCGAAGCTGGCTATAAGTGAGGCGGCGGAGGCAAAAAGAAATGTCTGAACATCTTTTTCAGCGACGAAGTAACCAACAATTAACCCCAAGATTACGATAATTGTGAGTATAAGCGGATTTGAAGAACTTCCTGCAAAAACCCCTGCTATTATTGCCAGGATTATTCCTGCAAGGAAAGCCCATGCCCCAATAGTGTTTTCCTTGGATTTTATAACCATGGTGATATATGATACATTAATAATAATAGCACATATATAAATTTTTTTAATGGCGCGGTTTTACTCAGAAATTCAGTTTTTATTGACTTATCAATAAATGGCTCACTGCGTTCGCTTATTGGTAAAATCTTGGTGTATTCAGCGTTTCGCGAAGCGTATGCGTAATCGCTATTGATAATAGTGCTAATAAAAAACCACAGATTTATTGTTATTATTTTTACTAACTGCAAGCGAAGCGAGCCAAATTAGTTGCATGAATTTAAACATACATCATTTTTCAAACAAATACAAAAGTGCAAAAAACTTTTTAAATCCAGATTTTTTAAGAGAAGGGTTATAAAATGAAAAGAGGAGTTTTGCCGGTCTTTTTGTTGGCTTTATTTCTGTCCTTTGGCATTGTTTCCGCAGTTGACACTGAAATCACCGTTCAGACCCTTCCGGAACATAGCGTTGACATATACATTTTGCAGCCGGATGAAGAATATTCTTTGATAAAAGATTTTCACGTATCTTCCAATAAAAGCGGGGTGGCTTCCGCAACTTTTTCTTCGGATGTGAGTGAGTTTGAAGTAAAGGTTTTAGTGAGGAAAGGAAACACCCAGATTGTCAACGAAAGATTTAATGACACGTTCTCTGCCGGCGAGTCCGTATCTTTGGAGCTGTATCCTGAGTGGTATATTACTCAAAAAGAGATTGAGGCGCAGAGATTAACGGCAAGTTCAAACAGCACAAATAACTCTGCAGAAATCCTTGCTGATACTAATGCAACTGAAAATAATTCGGCGGAGAATGAGACAGAGGAGGCAAATATTTCCGAGTCAGACGGCAAAACATTCAGTTTTGGGGGATTTGCGATTTTTGGAGAGGGGGGATTTTTGTCAAAGAAGGTTATTTATTATTCAATAGGTTCAATTGTCTCTCTTGTGGTTCTGTTTTTAGTAATCTTGCAGGTGATGAAAATGATAAGAAAAAAGAAAGATATGGAGAGATACGGGTACGTCAGGGAAGATTCCAACGCGGAGCTCAGGGATGCTGAAAGGAAAATAAAGGAAGCGCAGGAAGAAATTGCAAAGGTGAAGGGCAAAAATTCTCTTACAGAGAAGGAAAAGAGAATCATGGACGTCAAGAAAAAACTCGCCGAGGACCAGAAGGAACTTATGAGGCTAAAGGACTAGGAAAAAATTAGTTTTCTGCTTTGTTTAATATGACTTTTCAAGAATAGAAATCTTTATAAATCATAGTAACTGCGAAATGATTACACATAAAATGAAAACAAAAACATTTTCGGTTTTCGCTTCGGTGTTTGCGCTAGTTTTGATGCTAAATCTTGCAAGCGCGGCAGTAACACTAACAGGTCCAACGCCCTCAACAGTGCAGTTGACAAAACAAGGAACAACCTTCACGGTTACAGGAACCCCTAATTTTGACATAACTACTTCAACTACAACCTCAACACTGACTTTCACGGATTCAAATTCAAAGACGGCTGTTTTCAGCGTTTCTCCTCCAAGCACCAAAACAAATATTTCTTCAGCGCTGTTTAATGTGTCCTCTTCAAGCATTGATTCAAGCTTTCTTGTGGGGGAATACACCGGAACTATTAATGTAAATGTTACTGAAAATGGCAATTCATCAAGCACGGGTTCTTTGGCTGTTCCCGTAACATTCACAAACACATTCTGCAAAAACGGGCAGGTAAATGCCACTGACATGGAATTGAGCGTTGATGTCAACAACAACGGGCAGGGTGATGACAACGATTGGACTCCTTTGGATGACATTGAAATAAAAGTAACGCTTGACAACAACGGGGATGTTGACTGGGATAAGGTAAACATTGAACTTGGATTGTACAAATCAGGCTCCGCAAAGAATATCGCGGGAGACATGATATGGACAAGCGCCGACGAGGAAAAAGTGGAAGTCGGCAACGTCAATTCAGACAAGAGCAAGACGCACACATTTCAATTCCGAGTGGACCCAAGCGAAGTCAGTGATGCCAATTATGTTTTGGTTGTAAAGGCATATCCAAAAAGCGACGAGGATGCAAACTGCGTAGACAGTTCTTCCGACTTGTCCGACTTTGGCTCGGAAGATTTCAAGGCCGACATAAGCGTAAGCCAGGAAGGGGACAAGGACAAGATGGTTGTTGTTGACACTGCGAGCTATCCTGTTTTGTCGGAGGCTTTCTGCGGGGAAACTGTTTTGTTCACGCCTGATGTTTACAACATAGGCGATGAGGATTTCCAGGACCAGGTAAAGGTTACCCTCTACAACAAGGAACTTGGAATAGATATGGAAGATGTCATTGTCGGAGATTTGAACATAGGCGACAAGGCAACGTCTTCATTTTCATTCAAGGTTCCGGAAGACGCAGCAGAAAAACAATACACTCTTCAGATGGAAACATTTTATGACTATGACTCTGATGCCGAAACATACGACGAGTCTTCAAGCGAGGTATTCAACGCATATCTTAAGGTTGCCGGAAATTGCGCGGGCTCGGCAGCAGCAACGGGAAAGGCTTCTGTAACTGCAGCTCTTGAATCGGGAGGAAATGCTGGAGAAGGGCTTGTGGTAAGGGCTGTTGTGACAAACTCGGGAAGCGAAAAAGCAACTTATGCAATCAATGCCGCAGGATATTCCGGGTGGGCATCTTCGGGAACTGTTTCGCCTTCAACCTTGACGCTTGAAAAGGGTGCTTCAGGAAGCGTTTTGATAAACCTTGATGTAAAAGATGATGCTTCAGGGGATAACACCTTTAACATAGAAGTTGTTTCAGGAAGCCAGCTGGTTGCAACACAGCCTGTTTCAGTTTCAGTCCAGGCAAAGACAGCTGGAGGGCTTGGGGGATTGTTCACGGGCGCAATAACGGGTGGGAACACATATCTTTTGGGACTTGGAGCATTGAATGTTATCCTTATAGTTGCGATAATCTTTGTAGTGGTTAGACTGATGAGGAAATAAATTTTATTTTTAAAATATTTGGAATGTTCTTATTCTTATTGAATTATTAAACAATAAAAAAATGGCTCACTACCTTCGCTTAACCTTCCTTTAAATGTTAGTACAAAACAAGTTGATTTTTAGTTAACTTTTTTATTAATTGTGAGCCGAGCGATTTCGTGATAGAGAGTATTTTAACTATCAATAACTCGTGTGAAGTCGGGAGTGGAGCATTTGCACGAGACAATTTTTAATTAATAATGAGTGCGGGTGAAGGTAGGGCGACTTTGCGAAGGACAATTTAAATTATTAATTCCGAGCAGGGTCGGGAGCAGAGAGGCGAGCCATTTTAAACAGCGACTACTTATCTAACAAAGCTTATATAGAAGAAGATTATTTAAAGAAATAATTTAAAAAGAAATTTTGATTAAAAAAGAATAAACGATATAAAATATAGACAATAAAATGCCAAAAAAGAAAAAATCAAATTCAGGAAGAGAAAAAAGAGGCAGGAATAAAGCAGCAAGAAAAGAAAGCGCTGAAACCCAAGGCAAAAAGCCAAATGCAAAACAGGTAAGCAAGGAAAACAAAACATTAAGGAATATTTTCATAGTGATAGGGGTGATATTTGTAATAATCATGGCGGGAATTTTTGCGGTGAACAAGTTGAATAACTTCACTTATAACGGCGTGGATTTCAAGAAAGTCAAGTTCTGCGATACAAAACCATGCCTGATACTTTACCAGACATCCCTGCCGGTAATCATAAACGGGACCCATGCGACATATAACTTGTACTTTAGGAACGACCCGAGAAAACTTGACAACGTTTCTATGGATGGCGAGATAAATCTCCTTCCAAATATCGTTGTTAATCTAAAACAGGATTTTAACTGCGATGGCGATGGGGGAATCGCTCTCGGGAATTTAGTGAATCAGTTTTACAGAAAATTGCTTGGCGCAAACGTGACAATAGTAGATGACAACTCTGTAAAATGCAACCTGAACAAAAACTATCTTTATATAGAAATACGGGAGGGCGGCACAACAAGAATTATACAGGCCACGGATTCATGCTATGTTCTAGAGGTGAATAACTGCGAAATCATGAAAGTCTCGGAAAAATTCATGATTGAAACACTCGCAAAAATCAACACCCTCATCAATAATGGTTAAGTTTTTTCCTTGTCATGTAGAAAACAGCTATTACTACCGCAAGCAAAAACATTGTGAAGTTTACAAAATTCATATTATGTGAAATCCATGCAGAGTTAATCCCGAAAAAATAGCCTATATAAATAAGAACCAACACCCAAATTCCCGCCCCCAATGCCGTGAAAAGAAGGAACTTAAGGAAATTCATCCTTGAAAAACCGGCTGGAAGTGAAATCAGCTGCCTCACGACGGGAATCAATCTTCCCGTGAAAGTCGTTATGCTCCCGTATTTTCTGAAATAATTGTCCGCTTTGTCCAGGGATTTTTTCGTTATGAAAAGGAACTTGCCGTATTTTGAAACAAGAAAATCCACTGCCGTTCTCCCGATAAAAAGGGCCAGAAAGTAATTTATCATGGCTCCAAAAAGGCTTCCAAGCAAACCGGCGAGAAAAACGGGAAGAAAAGCCATCTGGGATTTTGCAATAAGCGCGCCCGCGGGAATGAGGATTATCTCGCTTGGAAACGGAATGAAAGAGCTTTCGATTGCCATGCCCAAAAAAATTCCTGCATAACCAAGCTCCTTAATCAGTTCCAACAGCGAACTTGCAAACAGAGAAAGAATATTTCCGGTCATTTAGCGTACAATTTTTTATACAGAAGTTTTAAGTCTGAATAGAAAGGAATCCCCTTTAAATTAAACATCTTCACCTGCGTGAACCATATCATGATGACAAATACTGTGCTCATAATATACCAGAATACATTGTGCGTGACGTCAAAAAAGGAAAATCCGTTGAAGAAAACCCACACCAAAATCAAAATCCTCAGTATGTTAAGCGCTAAAAACGAAAGGAAAGCAAATGCAATCATCGTAAGCCGTTTTCCAATGCTTATTCCGGGAGTGGCAAGATTGAGAACTAAAAGGAAATAATACGCCGCTCCGGCAATGCATGCTCTTATAAGTTCTATCGCAAAACTATCATTTACTATTATCGTATTGTTTACCAAAGACACCCCAAAAAACAAGCTTAAAATGTAATAAACAGGATAAAGTGTCAAAGGTGTGAAAACAAAATAAAAAATCCAAAGATTCGGGAGGGAAACCACAATGAGTGTCAAATATCTTGCAATCAAATCAGGGAAAAAATTTCTGCTTCTTCCTCCCTCTGCTCTTTTCATAAGGAGAAAAAGGGAAAATGGTTTAAATAGTTTTTATTCCAAATGAGATTGTTTAACAACTAATTTCTGTTTAAAATGGTTCGCCCTACCCGCACTCATTATTAATTAAAAATTACCTCGTGCAAATGCTCCACTCCCGACTTCGTACGAGTTATTGGTAGTTAAAATACCCTCTATCACGAAATCGCTCGGCTCACAATTAATAAAAAAGTTAACTAAAAATCAACTTGTTTTGTATTAATATTATACCAATAAGCGAGCGACGAAGGAGTGAGTCTAATTTAAGCAGATTATAGTGAGTTTCAATTAAGTTTCACAAAACTTTTATACTTAAAAAATCAATTTTAAAAATGAGAAGAATACTTTCTAAACACGACGAGGAAAAGAGAAAGAAAAGAAACCAGAGCATCCTCGCATTTTTTCTCCTGTTCATAATGTTCGCAAGCGTTTTGGGGTATGGGCTTGAGGGAAATTTTGGCTCGAATGCGGGCTCTTCCGAGAGTAATGCAACGGAAAGAGCAAACTACAACGGGTTTGAATTCACCCATCAGAACGGATTATGGATACTAAAAAAGGACGGATTTGATTTCCTGTTCAAATATAATCCTGAAGAAGCCGGAAAAACAAGCTCCACATTGGAAGCAGTGAGCAGTTACAAAAACAAGCCCTTATACATTTTCTCCGAAAGCTTTGAAGCAGAATCAGAGGTAAGGACAAATCTCGCCTCTTTCGCCCAGAGAATACAAAACGCCTGCCCTGAAAATGAAACCTGCGGTAGCAATATTCCTTCAAAAACCTGCGATAATAACTTCATAATAATAAGAGAAGGCAATGAAAGGATTCTACAGGAAGGAAACTGCGTTTTTATATGGGGCAAAACGCCGGATTTGACAAGGATTGCTGACGGATTTCTATACAAAATTCTCGGGGTAACCAACTAATATTACAACAACAAAAATAAAAAGTATTTGCTAAAAATTTTAAAAAGATGTATGAGCTTTGTTTAGAAAATCCTTATTCTTATTGAATTATTAAACAATAAAAAAATGGCTCACTTCGTTTGCATATTGATGATAATATTAGCATAAAAATGCTGGTTTTTAGTTAATCTTTTTATCAATTATAAGTGTCAGCGAACCATTTTAAACAGCGACTACTTACCTAACAAAGCCTATTTTGAATTACCAATAAATTTTTATCAATTCTTTCAAAACTCCCGTTAGGTTGTTAAAAAAAGAAAGAAAAAGAAAAAAACAAATTTTGTTTGGCTTTTGACTCTATCTATGATGCTACAACAAGCTCTGCGCTTGTTGATGTTGTACCTTTGTACTTCTTTCCAGCTGTTGTATCAACTGTCTGAGTTCTTAGGTACTTAGCAGCATTTACAGTATCTGAAACATCGTAACCGGCTACAACCAACGCTACCTTGCCTGTTGTGTACTTGTCACCAACGCTTTCGATTAGGAATTGTCCTGAACCTACTCCCGTTTTGTCTGTGAATCCTGCTCCACAGTAAGCTCCACCCAATACATTAGCGGCAACTGAGTTTATGCAGCTTCCACCAACGACAATCAGGTTCTTTGAACTTACAGAGCTGACTTCAGAGTCTTTGACAAGAACATCCCCAAGCTGTGTTGCGCTTGAAGCAGTTGCGCTTGAGCTTACACTTGAACCACTGGTTCCAAGATATATCTGTGCGTATACTTGCTCTTTTGGATAGCTTATTGTTGCTGTTTTTTGGTCAGCATCACTAGCATCTTTTGTAGTGATTGTTCCAAACCAGTCAACGTCCTTTGTAAAGTCGCTATCACTAGCCATTGTTGCAGCGTCGTGGTACTCCTGCCCTGAGAATAGTATGTCATTAACACCTATTCCGTCAGTGCTTGTTCCAGCAGGCACGGGTTCCGTATCAACGAAAAATGCCTCATATCTGCTTTGGTCGTTCTTAGCCTCGAAAATAATCAGTCCGGTATTGTTCATAAGGACTGTGCTTTCGGGGTTTACAAGCATCAACAACGTTGTGTTGGCTGTTGCAGTCTTTTGGAATGCATATGTCAACTCTCCGACTGTTGCGTTCGAAAATTCAGTGCTTGCAACATGTGAAAGTCCTGTTGACAATACACTTGTTCCTGCGCCGCTCATGGTCCAGTTACCTGTGGTGTCGTTACCTGTATAAGTCATTGTAGCTGATGTGTATCCATCTCCGTCTGGGAACTTTAATACAGGGGATGTGTCTCCTACTGTTCCGTTTATTGCGGCTAATGGAATGAACAAAGGCTCGTAGAATGCAATCAATGCTCCGTTCTTTGTTTCAATAGTTGGATAAAAAATCCAAGTATTTACGTCTGCGGAATCACTTGTGGGATATTTAAGGTTTGCATATCCTGTGTCTCCGCTTCCTTCAAACTCAACAGTGTATTGCTTTCCGTCAATGCTTACTGTTCCAGCTCCTTCTGCAGTGAACGTTGATGCGTAAGTTTCCTTGCTCATCACATCCTCCAGCTTTACTTCATCTTTTGTGTAATCACTTCCTGTGTTGTTGTAGATTTGGGTTACCCTTACAAGGTGTCCGTAATCTTCATTACCAACAAAGGTGTAATCATCCTCTGTAAGGTTTGCACCTTCATAAGGATAGATGGAGTAGTTGCTATCATCAGCAAGTCTCAAGTTAGCCTGTGTGGATATCTTCTGGTTTGCCTGCGGAATTCCCGAAGTTGCGTTATGTGCAAAGTCGACTGTCTTTGCGTTTCCTTCACTGTCCGTGAAAGTCACCGACATTGTGTCATCTCCTGAATTTTCAACAGTGATTATTTCTCTTGTTGTGCTATCTTCAGGATTGCTTATGCCTGCAAAGTCAACTTTGAAGCTTCCAAATACAGGGTCTACAAAGGATTCTCCAGGAAGGATAGCATCTGTGCTTGAATCTGCTCTGTATACTATAACAGCCAATTCTGTTGCAGCGATTGTTGTTCCTACAATATATGCAGTTGTTCCGTCAATAGGGTCTGCATTATCTCCTGATGTAACCGATGAACCATGTGTGAATGTCAGCTTCTCAGTTCCCGCAATTACGCTTGCAGTCAACTTCAAGTTTGTCTCATCAGCAGTCTTTACAGCAATCTGTATTCCATTGATTTTCTTCGAGTCAGCTTCATTAATTTCCTTGCTCTCACTTACTCCTGCGCTGTTTGTTACACTAACAGTTGCAGCAGTGTCAGACGCGGAAACCAATGTGACAGTGTAATCATTTCCTCCTATTGTGACACTTGCGCTTGGCGCATCACTCGACAAGTCAAATTTCTCTGACTCTTTAAGCAATACCAAGTCGGTGGTGTCCGTATCGGAGGAAATTGTGAATTTCTGTCCGAAAAGGACTATATCCTCTCCTTCTGAATCGGCATGAGTGAAGTTTATTGCACTCATTGTCGCCGAAGCGTTATACAATGGATAGTTTGCCTCTGCAGCACCTGTTCCAACGCTGATTCCAAATGCAGGGTCGTCACTGCTTCTTGGTTGTTTAGCAAAAATGACTGTTCCTGTGTTTGCAGCGCCCGATGATGTTGCAGTATTTCCTGTTATAAGCTTTACTGTTGAAGTCAACTTCGAAGTAACGTCACCTTCAAAGGTATAGTCTTTCAAAACTGTTGGCAAGTCTGTTTTTGTCAAAGTGGATTTAGCAGTGTTCAAGGATGTGTTGAGCCAAATTCTTGAAGAACTTGTGTCCAACGAAACTGTTTCTCCGCTTGTTGAGGTACTTGCTCCGCTCGTAGTCCCTGTCATAAAGGACTGTAAGTTGCTTTGGAGGTTTCCTGCCTCAACTGCGTCAAGAACAGAAACTCCTGAACCTGTACCGTAAACAACTGCCACGTCTGCACTGCCTCCGACAACGAAAGGTGCCGGATAGTTTGCAGCAGCAGCAATGCCTGCAGTCATGCCTACCATTAAAGCGCTAGCTCCTATAGCTGATATCTTTCTAAAATTGAACATCGTCTCTATTTTTTTAACCTCCTTTCATCTGTATCAACATGTTGCCTACGGCAACCATCACTTAACCGATAGCCATAGGGTGAGCTATCCTGTTATGTGAACATAATCCCTATTAGATTAACTCTTTCGAGTGTATTACCATAAAATTCATTTTCCTTTAAAAAGCTTATTGTTGAATTACAAAATATCTGTTCCAAAACCCACTTTTTTGGCATTTTATTTATAAGTATTATGTTACTATTAATGAATTAGGTAGAAGATAGCTCCATATTCTCAAAAACCTTTGTATATATCTTGTAATAGAATACATATATTTATAAAATATACTTTTTACAATATAATAAACAAAAGTATCCGCTGACTTTTTCATAAATGGCAAAGAAATCAAAGACAAGGGAGATAACAATCACAGAGTCCGGAGGGGCTTTTTCATTGTTTAAAAGTCCTAAAATGTCCAAGGAAGACTATGACTTCTCGGGGCTTTTGGCGCTCCGCCAGTTGCTGAGCAACGAGAGGGCAAGAATGCTTCATGTGATAATTTATAGCCTTTCCAAGCTTTTGGGAAGGGATTTCAAGGCGGTAATGGGTGACATCAATCTTCTTGGGAGGTTCGGATTCATTGAACTTATAGAAGAAAAGACAAAAAAAAGAGTCAGGCACAAGCCCGAAATAATTGTGGATGAAGTGAGTATTAACATAAAAATTTAGGGTATTTTTTTGGATTTGTTTAAGAAGTAATTTCTATTAAAGACATATTGTTTTTTGCGATTAAGAAATGCTTCTTGTTTCACTCTCAGCTTCCTGTAAATGTTAAATAAGTTTGCCGTTATTGACAAATAATTAAGTATTATGATAATTTTATGTTGTTGTATTAGCACCTTACATAAAAGCGATTACGCATACGCTTCGCCAAGCACTGAACATACCAAGATTTTACCAATAAGCGATTAGGCATACGCTTCGCCAAGCACTGAACATACCAAGATTTTACCAATAAGCGAACGACGAAGGAGTGAGCGCTATTCTTAACAATTCAATAATATGCCGTAAAAACCATTTCCCAATCTTGTAAGTACTGCGCGGAGCCTTTTGAGTTTGATGTTGCGTTTCCTTCCTCAAAATGCGCAATTGTTTCGTTTCCGGATGTTATCTTCAGCTCATATCCTTTTACGGGAGTGTCTTTCGTTACAGGCCAACTTTCATTCAAAATCCCGCTTAACACCGAGTTAAGGACTTCGCAGGAACTTTTTTCATTGAGGCACTTTTCGTTTCTTTCGCATTTGGACACGACTTTCTGTACAGACAGCACTTCAAGGTTATCTGAGCAGTCTGTTGTGTATTGGAGTGTTGATTGAATGAAGCTTTCAACTTCATAGCTTTCAACAGATTCCTTCTCCTGTGTTCTGATGGAAAATCCTACGAAAGCGAGCAGAATCACTGCAACTACTATTATTATAAGCGCAAACCCCACAATCTCTTCCTGTGCGCGTTTTGACTTTGAATTCATTTTAACCATTGTAGCTCACCATAAGTTTAGCCAGTTCGCATTTGTTTTCAACCCTTTTGTCCGCTTCCGAGAACTCTTTTCTGCATAATGAAACGAAGTTGGAGTGCTCGGCGCTTATTGAACCTTCGCGGATTTTGATTACATTGCAGTCGGGATAATTTTGGAGGGTGCATTCCTTTTCTGCGTAAGAAGGATAGATTTTTCTTATTTCTATGTTTTCAACACCCCAAAACCTTTCATAATTTTGAATTCTTTTCTTAAGCATCATCACCTTGTCCGAATCAATGCAGTTTGTCTTTGCATTCCCGAATCCCTCTCCGCATGAAAACTCCGGGGAGTTTGCCAGTTTTGTAACGAGAAGAAGGGCGTTTTTTTCCTCAAGAGCGTCTGCGCTACCGCTTAAATCGGAAAGTTTTATTTTAAGGACAAACAGCCCTGCAATCACGAAGAAAAGCGTGACGGCTATGAGCATAAAAGCCATTTGCTGTATTTTTAATTGTCCTCTGGAACTTTTTGAAATCACTTTCATATTTAATTTGCCTCACTAACTCCATTCGCTCGGAATTTATTTGTGTTATTAATGTAAAAATCAACTTTGAGGCTATTGCGCAATTCATCAACCATTAACATATTAATTTTAGTCCATCTATCCGAGCCTGTTAAGGCGGGTGAATTTTTTATTTTCATTTTAAACCTTTTACAAACTCTTTTATTTTTCTCTCAGTGAATATGATTGATTTTTCAATTATTTCTTCCTTGTTTTTGTCTTTTTTTCTCACATCAGGAATTTTCCACCGCGCAATTTTTCCGCCGAAGGCGCTTTCATTGTCAAAAAAACCTGCTGGAATGTCATCCGCGACAATTACAAGAATATCCGTTTTCTTTAAAATTTTTGAGTTTGCGCTTTTGGAGTTTCCATTGAACTTCAGTCCGTATTTTTTGCCTATTTTCTTTTCAAGTTCGTAGCTTTTGTTTCCTGCAAGGTCTTTTTTTGAATAGCTTATGAGCCCTGCGCTTCCCGACATGTAATGTTTATTCTTGTTGAACTTTTTGAAGAATTCCTCGGCAATCTGGCTCCTAAAGACATTATGCTTGCATACAAACAGGATGTTTTTTGTTTTTACCATAACTTGCACTCCGTAAGGCTGTTTTTTTTGCCTATGTTTTCTGCGAGATTAATCATGTAATTGTTCAGGTTGTCCGAACTTGCAAAAGAACCTTCAATGCCGGCAAGCTCGGCAAGTTCGTTTCCTATGTTGGAATTGCACTGCTCTCCCGAAACAAACTCCCCTTTGTCTGAGTAAAGAAGGCTTAATTGTTCCGCCCTCTGCATAATTCTCTTTACTTGGCATTCATAAATGATCTTGTCTGAGAAAATAGACGCGTACATAAGGCTGTCCGAATAGAAATACATTCTCTCCCCGTTTTTTTCAGTGTATCCTGCGCCGTAGTTTACTCGAATGTCGCATCCCGTAGGGTTTGAAGAGGAAAAGCAAATCTTCACGCTTTCTTCGTCCGTGGAACAACTCTCCGTTTTTATGTTTTCCTCGTTCAAATCGGCAAGTTCTTCCTTTACATTTTCCGGAGCGTCAATGAAGCAATATTTGTCATTTGCCGAAGTCAGGTATATCACATCGGTTATTTTGAAGGGAAATTCAAAAGGCTTGGAAAAAAGGAAAAATGTTTTCCCCTCTGCATACTCTTTTGAGAAAATGTACTTATTTGAAAAGCCGACATCAACATCTGTGTCCGTCCATTTTCCAAAGCTGTTTTGGGAAATTTTTATTATCTGCCTTCCGAATTCGTTTTCTGTGTTACACCTGTTGTAAATTCTCGTTTCTTGCGGGAGAGTGAGGGAGTTTTTCTTTCCTGTTTCAAATCCCGTCTCAATCGGATTAAGTAAAATTCCTATTTCCTTTGCTGTTTCGGCGTCAATCTGGGTTTGCTCCGTGCTTATTATTTTTGTGGACGCGTAAATCGCAAGAAAAAGAATTACTGCCCCAACAATAATTGCAAAGAGCCACGCAAACGGCATCTCAAATCCTTTTTTGCTCATTTTTATATATGGAAAATTAAATTTAAATAACTTTCAATAAATATGGTTTTATTTAACAAGCAGTTTCTATTTAAAATTTGTTTCGCCTTCGGCTCACAATTGATAAAAAATTAACTAATAGAAAAACAACTTTTATATTAACATTTAAAGGAAGGTTAAGCGAAGGAAACCTTGGTGTCCTCGCTATGCAGACGATAACGAGCGTATTCTCCTAGAATTTATCTCAATTTGTTATTGTAACCAAACTTTCCCCAAAGTTCTTCTTTATTGTCAGGCGGACTTTTCCTTTCATGTTTTCGACGCAGAAAGGATTTTCCCCGCCGGTGATTCTCGCCAAGTCGATGTTCTTTATTTCTTTCGCGTCAAGCCCTTCTCCCGAGCCGAGAGGGTAAAAAAACATGTTTTCATTTTCATAATGCAATTGCCTTAACTCATTGTAAATTTTTACATTTGTTCCTGAATTCTCGGAAGAATAATCAATGAAGCAAACTTTCTCTATGCTTATTGGAAGATTGTATTCCATTGCCTGCGAGCCCTGCGAACCTTTCCATATCTTGTCAACATCGCTTTGAAAATCGTTTGTGAATTTTCCAATCTCTACGGACTTTTGAATGCTGAGAAACTTGCTTATTGCGTAAAACGCAAATGTTATGAATATCACTATGAGTATGATTGAAAAAATCATCCCGAATGACAATATCGTCTGCGAGCGCTTTGAGTTTAGCAAATTTATATTTTTGAATGTGAAACTCGGGGTGCGAGTACTTCTTTTTTTGCTCATAAGCAGGCAGAAAGAAACAAAACTTATAAACTTTTTTCAATCCTTCTTAGTTTTTTATTTTAATAATTTGTCTAAGCAAAGTTGCTCTGCTCACAACCCTGTTCGGATTTCCCAATTTTTTTGCAAAGATATCACTTCACAAAGTTGCTCGCCCTGACCTTTATGCTGCACTGGTTTGGAAGAGGCTGGTTTCCGAAATTGTCAGAGCATTTCACATATAAGTTCGTTTGAACATCCCATTTTGTAAAGTGGTTTTTGTCGTCGGTGGTTGTGAACTTCGTTCCTTCATTGAAGTCATAATTGCAGTCAAAAGTTGAGTAAACGCAGCTTCCTTTTTCATTGGTTGTAATCTTGAGGTAATTTTCCTCCTTGTATGCCCTCACAACACCCGGAGACTGCGTGTCGGTTTCCACGTCGAAATTTATTGTTTCATAATCCGAATTTCCCCCCAAGTCGGTGCATTTCACGAAGTAGTCATAATTTCCTTCCGTGAGGAACAAGTCCTGGGTATGCTTGTATGAGTTTGTCTTGAAGAATTTTATGTAGCTTCCCTCGTCGCCGGTAGGGGAATAGTAGCAGGTTGAGTTTCCCTTGTCAAACCCGGCGGATGTCGTCACGTTTACCATAACCTTTACGGGACTTGTGGAGTCTTTTATGGTTTCATTTGTGGGAGTTGCTTCGTCTATCACAAGAGGCTGCGTTCCTTTTAATGTGAATTCGTATGACTCGGAGTTTGCATTCCTTTTATTTTCCGGCTTGGACGGCTGGTCAAGGCACCTGAAGTAAAACTTATTATCTGTTCTGTCATTTAATCCGGTGAGTTTTGTCGAGCATTTGTATAGCATCTGCGCGTTTGACTCGAAAATGCTTGAAGAGCACTGCATTTTCTCCTCCATTGAGCTATAATCCCTGTCGTTATGGCTCCACTTGCAGCTTGCGGGCTCGTTTGTGTAAACTTCCAAATCAACTGAGCTTTTGTTGTACGCCACAGGCGCATTGTTGAGGACATTTGTCGTGACGATTATCGGAGGAGTAGTGTCTGGCCCAGGGTCCACACAATACTTGAAGACGAAGTTTGCCTTGTTTGAGTTTCCATTTGCGTCCTCGCACCTAACATAAAGGTTGTAGTTTCCGTTGTTCTGGACGGTTATGTTCTCTCCCTCCAATGCGGACGAGCCGGGAAGGCTTAATGCATAAATGTGATTGTATCTCAGCAATCCGGATGACATGAAGGAAGTCATGTTCCCAAACATGCTTTTTCCCGAAACATCAATTTTGCATTTTGCAGGCTCGTTCAACTTTACTCCAAGTTGTAGCGGCGTGAATGCGGGGATGCAGTTGTCGTTCGCCTTCAGGTAATTTATCTTTACGCCCCTGTCAGGGGGAGAAATTGCATTGTCGGGGGCGTATCTGTAATCGTTCCCCAACGCGGATGTTAAAGGTTCAATCACAGGAGGATTCACATCCTGCCTGTTAACCCATACGCATTTTTCCTCTTCCGTTCCGGGATTCACAAGTTCGCAGGCCTGTCCCAGGCTTTTGCACTGATATTCGCTGCAAGGAAGTCCGCCAGCCTGATTGTTGCATTCCTCGCATGTGATTCCCCCCACTGGAGCTTCCCACGGCAAACATGTAAACTGCACGACTTTTTCTTCCTCTTCAGAGTATAGGAGAAGAAATGCTATGACTCCGACGGCAAACCCTGCTCCCGCAGAGCACCAACCCAAACCCTGAGCAGGATTTTTCAAACATACTTCTGGGAGAAATTTCAAATTTTTTGCAAAGTATTCTGCTCCAATGTCCAGTCCTTTCCATGCGACAACGCCTATGACTGCAGATTTCGTAAGAGCGCTTGTTGTTTCTTCCCTCAATCCAATCATAGGCCCAAGGAATTGAATTGCCGCGGCGATTCCTCCCGCCCATACGGCTCCTTCAGCAAGGTGCGCCCACACCCCTGTAAGGGTTGTTCCAAAA